>Ga0268299_1000133_pt1 | contig 288515 bp, 256 predicted proteins | sample NOBtaG_FD_193484 | JGI IMG/M metagenome (GOLD analysis project Ga0268299, IMG submission 193484) | Activated sludge microbial communities from bioreactor in Nijmegen, Gelderland, Netherland - NOB reactor | ecosystem: Engineered > Bioreactor > Aerobic > Activated sludge | place: Netherlands... | reverse complement strand
CCTCCTTTTGATGACGTCGTCTTGACAACAACATCATCTCAGGAGGCCACGCCTCGCGCCAGCGCGCGTAAATGCACCGGGTAAAAGAACTTACGAAAATATAAGTGCTAACTTAATGGCATTCGGCACAGTTCCTCAGATGCGAATGGAACTGACGGACGACTCTGGACCCAAAAAGGATAGTCGGCCAGACTTGATACTCACAATCACCCGTCGTCCCGACAAAGAGCCCGGCCCCACGGTCACGACACAGAGTAAATCAAAGGATAGAATCGAGTTTCATTGCCAGGACACTTCACTCAGGAACATTTTGGCGATTGTGCTGAACAGTGGAGGGCCGCGCTTCAGCATCGAAAGCGATTTGGTCAAACAATCCTACGACATCGATTTCTTCTGTCGTTCCAATTTCTCCGGCAAGCCACCAGATTACACAATCCTCAGGGAGGCCATCGTCGAAACGCTCCACCTGGAGGTAAAAACACTGCTCGAAGAGCAGGAGGTGTGGATCGTCAAGTCCAATGGACTTCGCCTGCCTCGTGGGGAGGGGCCCCCGGGAGCACGCATCGACAAAGAAGGGATGTATCACATGCGAAGTACTCCGATTTCGGAGTTCTTACGAATTGTCGAGGGCAAATTCAAAGTCTTCGTTGAAGACGAAACCGGCCTAGAGGATTATTACAACTTGTCTTATCCAAGTAAGTCAGACTTCTCAGGTTTTCGTGAACACATAGCCAAAGAATACGGTCTGCTGCTTTCCCAGCAGCGTCGGCCCATCTCAATCGTGAGCGTCCACAAGCGAACGCCTTGAAATGTGTTTTTCTTGGGGTCCTGCTTCCTAAATCCGCTTTTCGCGGTCAAAAAGGCGGATTCCGGCCAAGAAAAGTTCAACTGGTGTCTTGTCGCCCCGATTGCCGCGAAGCGGCAATAGAGCAGGTGAGAAGTAGAACAGTAGAACAGATGAGGGGAGTAAAACCCCTGACCGTAGAGCGGCGGCGTTCGTATTGATACTTCCTGGGACGCCGCGATGCCGGTGATCCCGAATAGATGCTTGAGCGTTTCACGTTGCGTCGGCCCTCGCTCGTTGTTCTGGTGGCGCGAGGGCGATCTCCCTCCGCCTCGGGCTCCGGAAATGTGCGGAAGCCACCCCGCTGCGGCGACGGCTGCGATGGGCAGGTTCGACCGACGCCGACGGCGACGGGAATGTGCGAAAAAGGCTTCCACGCAAATCCGGAACGTCCCACTTGACTCGCACCGCTTCATAGATGCTCCGCGTGCGCGCTTTTTTCTTGCGGACCGGGCGGTGTTGGTAGGCGGAGGCGAAACCCCCGGTCATTGACCGGGGGCTAAATGGTAGATGGCGTAGGGTTGCGCGAGCATCAACGCCAACGCCGACGCCGATGACGACGACGATGATGACGATGACGATGACGATGATGATGATGACGATGACGATGACCACGTCGTCACCCACGACGGGTGGCGCTATTCCATTGCCGGTGTTGCGGGCTCCTGGCGATAGGGCCGCTTCACTTCAAACAACTTCAGGCGGCGTTTGAATCCGTCCGTGCCTGCGATCTTGCCGCTTTCGCCGGCGAGCTTGATGGCCGTGCCCTCACACTCGACGGCGCGGTCGAAGTTGCCTGCCGCCGCATGTGCCGTGGCGAGGGTGTCCCAATAGGACGGCACGTCGGTCGGCTCCTGTTTGCAGACGCGCTCGGCCAATTCGACGGCCTCTTTCTTCGCCTTCTCGTCAGATGCCGGGTTTGTGGCGAGGCCCCAGGCAAGGGCGTTGGCGATCGCGGTCGACTCAGGCTGCGACTTGAGACCTGACCGGAGGACGGACTCGGCCTTGGCAAACTCGGCTGCCTGAAGATGGCTCGACGCCAGGGAAATCACGGCGGGCTCGAACTTGGGATCGTCCTTGATAATGCTCTGCCAGGCATCGTTGGCCTGCGACACATCGCCGGCGGCGACTAGTACCCGAGCAAGGACATGACGAAGGGGAGCGCTATCACCGCTGCTCGCCAGTATCTTGCGATACTCGGAGACGGCGAGCGCGTCGGCCTTCACTTCGGGGTCGCCGGCGCCGGTGCGCAGTACCAGGACCGCCTCATCAAAGGCGCCTTGTCGGGCAAGGTATGCGGCCCTTTTGGCGAAGAAGACCGGATAGTCGATGAAGACCCTGCCGTCCTCGGGCATGTCGCCGGCGCCCATGGTTTCGCCCATCATTCGGAGTCGGCTTGCGACCACCGGCGCGAACCCCGAGAGGACGGCGGCCGACGCCTTTCGCTGGTCGACGAAGATCTGAGCCAGGTTTGAGAGGAGTGACCGGGCCGTGTCACCGGGGGCGGGCTCGCCGGCCTTGGCGAGCTTGAAGTGTTCGATGGCAGGGCCGACGCGATCGAGGCACAGGCAGGTCATCGACAGAGCGACGCGAATCGAGCCGTCGTTGGGATGGAGCTTGGCGGCCTTCTCCAAAAAGGGCATCGCGTCCTCGGGCCGGCGCAACCGAAGCATGAGGCCGGAGTAGAGGCGCAGGGCGGCGAGGTTCTCCGGCTCCTGCTGAACGACTTCCTTGACGAGGGCGCCGGCTGAAATGAAGTCGTCCATGTGGGTCAGGGCTTGAGCCAGGTAAAGGACGGTCTCCATCTGGGCCGGGGCCAGGTCGAGTACGCGGCGGAAGCGCGTGACGGCCTCGCGATATCGACCGGCCTTGTCGAGCAGGACCGCGGCGGCGTGGAGCAGGGCGACGTCATCGCTGTTGCGCGAAATCGCGCCCTCCAGCAGGCCGATGGCTTCTTCAAGTCTGCCTTCGCCGGCCAGGCCCTCGGCGAACTCGAGCAGCTCGGTTCCGCTGGAACATTCGGAATACAAGTCGAACAGAAGCGGGTCGTTGCCCGGTGGGGCGGCGGTGCCGGATTCCGAGAGTTGGCGATGCATCTTCGCATCCTTGAAGCGCTCGGCCTTGTCGAAGAGGTCGGCGAGGGTGGCGTGGGCGGCGGCGTATTGCGGCGCGAGCTTGACGGCCTCCTGTAGATGCTTGATCGCGTCGGGACCGCGGTCCTGGGCTATGCAGGCGCGCCCCAGACCGAAATGGGCACGGGCGAGCTTGGGATCGGCCTCCACGGCGGACTTGTATTTTTCCTCGGCGGCCGACGGATTCGACGAAACGAGCGTATCTCCCCAGGCGACGAAGAGCGGCGCGAACTTCGGGTCGAGCTTGGCGCCGCGCTCGAAGGCCTTCTGGGCGTCTTCACGGCGATAGGCCGCCATGTCTGCAAGACCTTCGTAGTAGCACCAGCGGGCGTCGTTGGGCGCCAACTGCGATGCCCTCTTGAAGCAGTCGGCGGCGATGGCCGGCGCGGGTATGAGATACCGCATGGCGAGTCGTCCCAGTTTGCCGGCGTGATCGCGCTGGGCGTCTGCCTCGGCGTAGGCCTCTTCGATGTGCTTGCGAATGCCATCGGGAATGCCGATGAGGTTGACCTCGGGAGGCTTGTCGCCTGCCTTCGCGTCGTCCTCGAAGCCGTGTGCCGGGCGAGGCGTCGACGCGAGCGCGGCCAACAGGATTGCCGCGATGGGCAGCAGGCGGCGGACGCGAGCTGCCTCGGAATCAGAATCTTTCGGGTTTCTCAGTGCGTGGCTCATGGACGGGCTCCGGGCGTTTGTTTCGCGTGATTATCCCCGAGATGGGGCCTTAGCGAAATCTCCGCGTGTTCGGAAGATTCGAGGAGCCGAATCGTCGGGGGCCCCAGATAAGATTCGGCATCGACGGGGACCTCATTCGATGACTCCAGCGGGCCAATGGGATGGCCGAGTGGAGGCTCGGCAAATGCCGGCGGCGGACAGGTGAGGACATTGGCAAGAAAAGCGACATCGTGATAAGCTTCACATCCCCTGGGACGGGGCTGCAAATCGGCGGCACCGCCCGATAAATATCCAGCGCAAGTGTCCGGGAAACCGCATGGCCAGCATCATCGTTGACGGAAAGACCCTCAAGTGCCGAGACAAGATCCCTGTTCTCCAGGCTGTCCTCGAGGCCGGGTGGGATGTTCCTCATTACTGCTATCACCCCGGGCTGAGCGTCGTGGCGTCGTGCCGGCTTTGCCTGATGGAAATGAAGATGCCCAATCCCAAGACCAAGGAGATGGGCTGGGCCCCGAAGCTGTTCCCCAGTTGCCAGACGCCGGTGAAGGACGGTCTGGAGGTGCGGTTTGATTCCGACGCGGTGCGCAGCAATCAGAAGCACTGCATGGAGTACTTCCTGCTGAATCATCCGCTGGATTGCCCGGTGTGTGATCAGGCGGGCGAGTGCTATTTGCAGGACTACAGCCAGAAATTCGGTCATTCGACGAGCCGGATGGTCGAGGCGAAGAACAAGAATCCCAAGAAAGACATCGGCAGCAAGACGCTGCTTTATCAGGATCGTTGCGTGATGTGCTCGCGGTGCGTTCGCTTCTGCGATGAAGTCGCGGGGACGGGCGAGCTTTGCATCGTGAACCGCGGCAGCCGCGCCGAGATCGACGTCTTTCCCGGGGTGCCGCTGGAGAACCCGTTGCAGGGCAACGTGGTTGACATCTGCCCGGTGGGGTCGCTGCTGGATAAAGATTTTCTGATGGATCAGCGGGTGTGGTTCCTCAAGGAGGCGGACAGCGTTTGTGCGGGTTGCTCGCAGGGCTGTGCCATTCGCATCGACCACAACGAGGGGAAGGTCTGGCGGCTTAAGCCGCGGTGGAATCCGGGCGTGAACGACTCGTGGATGTGCGACGCCGGTCGATTCGGCTGGAAGTATGTGCATGACGAAAAGCGCCTGAATCGGCTGATGGTTCGCCGGGGCGCGGAAGTGAAGTATCCCGATTGGAGCGATCTGCCGGACATCGCCCGGGTGCGGCTGGAGCAGGCTGTTGCGGCGAATGGCGATGAAAAGATCGGCTGCGTGCTTTCGCCGTTCATGTCGTGCGAGGAGGCGTGGCTGGTGGCGCGGTTCATTCGCGACGTAGCGCCGAAGGCGACGTTGGCGATGGGGCCGGTGCCGGTTTCCGGTGAGGATGAGACATTCCCGAAGGGGAACGGGGCGCCGGTGCGCTTTACGATCCGCGCGGAGAAGTGTCCGAATCGGCGGGGCGTGGAGATGATTCTCGGCGATGCCGGTGGATCGGTTCTCTCGTTCGAGAATTGGGTTGCGAAGGCCGGCGAGGGCGCCTTTGCCGCGGCGTGGATCAGCGGGGGCTATCCGACGGAATGGATCACGACGGCGCTGGAGAAGTCGCTGGCGAAGATTCCGCTGCTAATAGCGCACGATATTTTCCCAAGCAAGCTGACCGAGGCGGCGACGGTGGTTGTGCCCAGTTGTTCATGGGCTGAGCGGTCGGGCTGCTTCGTGAACGTGGACGGCAGGATTCAGCCGTTTGAGGCGTCGATTTCGCCGATCGAGGGCTGTCAGCGAGACGGCAACTACCTCGCCGCCCTGAACGGCATCGAGGGCCTTTATCAATCGGCGAAAATCCGCCAGATGATGGCGGAGAAGATGCCGAAGTTTCTTGAATTGCACGTCGCGCCGGCACTTGCCGCGCACGCCCACTAAAGGAGTCGAAGCGTGGCCTTCATCAAGGCGCATCCGATCATCACGGGGCTGCTCGCACTGACAGTCGTCGGCAGCGGGGGGCTGGCGCTGGCGATCTATGCTTGGATCAACTGGCGCGCGGCGGGGCAGGCGCTCCTGGCGGATCAGTTCTACCTGAGCGTGGTGCTGGCCCTTGTGGTCTTCGGCCTGATTATGACTGCGGTGGCGTATTCCATCTGGCTGGAGCGGAAGATCTCCGCGTGGATGCAGGATCGGTACGGCCCCAATCGCGTCGGGCCGATGGGCCTGTTTCAGCCGATCGCCGACGGCGTGAAGTTTCTGCTGAAGGAAGACGTGATCCCGGCGAACGTGGACCGTGCGTTGTTTCTGCTGGCCCCGTGGCTGATTTTCATCGTCGGCTTGATCGGCTTCGCCGTCATACCGTGGGGCGGAGAGTTTCGCTGGCCGTGGATGGATGCGGACGCCGCACCATTGGTTGCGCAGGTGGCCAGCGTCGATATCGGCTTGCTTTACATCCTGGCGGTCTCGTCGATGAGCGTGTACGGCGTGGTCCTCGGCGGCTGGGCCAGCAATAACAAGTACTCCTTCTACGGCGCGATGCGCGCCGCGGCGCAGATGCTTTCGTATGAGATTCCCATGGGCATGGCGGTGCTGATCGCCATCCTCGCGACGGGCTCGCTGCGGCTGGAGGAGATGGTCGACTATCAACTGCACCACGGCTGGATCGTGATGTACCACCCGATCGCCGCGCTCATTTTGTTCGTCACAGCGCTGGCCGAGGCGAATCGGATGCCGTTTGACCTGGCCGAGTCGGAGCAGGAGCTCGTCGGCGGATATCACACCGAATACAGCGCGATGAAGCTGGCCATGTTCTTCCTGGCCGAATACGCCCACATGATTACCGCCAGCGCGTTCATCGTGTGTCTCTACTTCGGCGGGTCGCTGATCCCCGGGTGGGACTGGCTCAATACGAGCGAGACGGCGGGGGCCATGTTCGCGAGGATGGGCGTGCTAATGGGCAAGGTGTTCCTGTTCATCTGCCTGTACATGTTCATCCGCTGGACGCTGCCGCGGTTCCGGTTCGATCAGTTGATGCGGCTGGCGTGGAAGTCGCTTGTGCCGCTGACGATGGCCCTTGTGGTCGTTCAGGTGCTCATCATTTATTTTGACGCGTCGCTGTGGTGGGCCCTGGCGGCGAATGCGGGATTGATGGTGTTCGGCGCGTTCGTGGGGATGTTCAGCGGCAGCGTCATCACCGGTCGGCAGCACAGCCTGCGACGGTCGGGCGGCGGGGCATTTGCCTACCGATAAGGATTTGGAAGTGAGCAACAGTTCATCCATTAGAGAATTCGGCGACGCGGAGCAGCCGTCCGCGTCCGCGACATCCGCACCGTCCGGTAGCTGGCGCGATCGCGACGTCATCCAGGTTGATCAGCCCGACCTGACCATGTCGGAGCGGATGTACCTTCCGCAGATCTTCGGCGGCATGAAGACGACGCTTCGGCACATGTTCAAGAAGAAGCTTCGCGATCAGACCGTCGTCCAGTATCCCGAGGAGAAGCGCGTCCTTCGGCGGGAGAATTACCGCGGCGTGCATCGCCTCAACCGGGACGATCAGGGCCGAGTTGCCTGTGTGGCCTGTTTCATGTGCGAGACGGCCTGTCCGGCCCACTGCATCCACATCGAGGGCGTCGAAAGCCCCTGGCCGGATCGGGAGAAGTACCCCGCCCGATTCGATATCGACGAGCTGCGGTGCATCTATTGCGGCATGTGCGAGGAGGCCTGCCCGGTGGATGCCATCGAGCTGACACCTGAATACCATCTCGTGGGATCGAGCCGCGAGGAGATGATCTTCGACAAGGAGAAGCTCCTCATGGTCTTTGACCGCACCAAGGCTGATAAGCCCCGCAAGAATCCGGCCGTCACCGGGTATTAGGCGTTTGGCGTATCGGTGTGCCCCGTCGCATCGGCGGGCGTGGTCTTGCGGTGAAGGGGCAGGGTGAGCCGCACCGTCGTTCCCTTGCCGACCTTGGAATAGGCCTTGATCGAGCCGCCCATTTCCGCCACGAGGCCGTGGACCGCCGCCAGGCCCAGGCCGATGTTGTCAAAGTCACCGCCGCCCAGGCCGCCCTTCGTTGTGAAGAAAGGTTCAAAGATGTGTTCGAGAACATCTTCGGGGATGCCGCAGCCTGAGTCGGTGATCGAGATGGTGGCGTTTTCGGCGTCGTGAGACAATTCGACCGTCAGCGTTCCGCCGTCGGGCATGGCGTCGATGGAGTTCTGGGCGATGCCTTCGAGCACCGACGCAATGCGAGCCTCGTCGAGCGGACCGGATGGGGTGGGCTCGACTTTGACGATCAATTCGACGCGTGCCTTTTCGCAGCGAGGACCCAGTACGGCGATGAACTTGGTCATGATCGGATCGAGTGTGGATTGCTCGTGCTGTGCGTTTTCCGACTCGGCGAAGGCGGCGAGCTGCTGGGTGATTCGAGTGGCGCGGCCGATGGACTGTGAAAGGAGTCGGAGTGTCTTACGCAGTTCGCGCGGGCTGTCACTCGGCAGGGCGTAATCAATGCTGGTCAGCATGCCGCCGAGAATGTTGTTGAAGTGATGGGCCACGGCCCCTGCCATCTTGCCGAGCGAGGTCATGCGCCGGGCTCTGGCGAGGTCTTTGGAGAGGCGCTTTCGCTCCGAGATGTTTCGCATGCAAAGGGAAATGCCGAGCACACTTCCGCCCGGCTCAATGATCGGCGACACGATCAGGACGAACGTGGTTCGGACGCCCTCGTCGTCGGTGTAGGTCGTCTCCATTTCGCTGGATTCGCTTTTTTCGATTGCGCTGCGAAAGAGGTCGGTCGCCACCGGGCGATCCGGCTCGCTGAGCAGGTCGATGAACGGCGTGCCCTGGTTTTCCGCTGAGATTCCGAATTGAAGGCAGGCCGCCCGATTGGCGTGCTGGACGTTTCCGGCGGTGTCCAGCGCCAGACAGCTAAAACCCAGGTGATCCCACAGATCGTGAAAGAGATTCGGGTGCTCCGTCATTTTCCGTCTGTTGCCCCGCGTTCATTGCCCGCCGGCGATCCAAGCGGCGCGCTTTCCACCCCAAGTCGGTCCGCGACCGTGTGAATCACCGGACAGATGATAAAAACGCTTTCTCGGGTCGACTCATCGTCCATGCCTGCCGCCGGCTGCTCCAAGAAGAATGCCCGACCCAGGTAGGGCCGTTCATAAATGATCGGCATGCCGCCGATCAGGAGAAAACCACCCTCCGGAATCGTCGCCGAAAACTCCATGTCCGTGAAGACCTTTCGGCGTTCTTCCTGTATCTGCTGAAAGCCTCCGCCGGCCACGCCCACCCATTTCGGCGGGCCCGGGGGTTCGTCGATCGCCGGAACGATGCGCAGGACCACCTCGCGCAGGTTGTCGGCCCTCATGCCGAAGGAGAGCAGAAGCTTCGGCCGGGCATCCTTGAAATCATAGCCCACGGCGCGGCCTTCCCCGTTCTGGTAGAAGACGGTGAGGGTCCGCGCCGGCACCTGGCCGATGCCGATTTCGGCGGCCCGGGAGACGTCGGGAACGACCTGATCGATGACGCTGCGGAGGTCGACCGATTCGGCGAGTTCTTTGAGGGCATCCACGAGTTCGGATCGATCGGATTCACGGCCGATGGCCGCGCGAAAGCCGCTGTCGGCCAGATGCATGGTTGTGTTGGAGGAGGACAGGACGCCGGCGACACGCTTCCAGATGATGGAATCGGCGTCGGTGAACACGCCCCTTGGCGCCGTCCAGCGAAAGACCGCGAACTCGACGACCAGGCGCTGCGCCGGACGGTCGAAATTCGATGTTCGATTGGCCTGTACCGGAACTTGGAAAGGGGAGTTGTCCGCATCGACCGGTTGATCGGCTTGCGGCGCGTCGGGTCTGGCAAGACAACCGGCCAATGCAATCAGACCTGCGCCGATTGATGGTGGAATCCAGCGATGATCGACAATCCGTGGCACGCTTGCGCTCATTGAAATCGGCGATGAATCCGCCCCCGGTGGACTCTACGGCGCGCTGGTGTGTGAGTCAATCCAAACGGCGTGATCGTGCTCATGTTCGGCGGGGCTAACGAGCGAGTCGGCACAGGACCTCGCAGCCGCGCCGCAGCATGGCGTCCGACGCCGCGTAGCTGATGCGAAAGTGCGTGTCACGTTGGGAGAAGATTCCGCCGGGGATGACGATGACGCTTTCTTTCATGGCCGCCTCGGCGAAGGCGGTGGCGTTTGGAAATGACTTCGGCGCAGGCGGAAAGACGTAGAAGCCTCCGCCGGGACGGACAAAATCGAACGAGCCCTTGAGAAGATCGCACACCAGATCGCGCTTGGCGGAATAGTCCCGGCAATGACCGGATACATCGGTCTCCAGTGCGGTGAGCGTCGCGAACTGAGCCATCGAAGGGGCACATACATAAGTGTACTGATGCAGCTTGGTCATCTCTTCTATGAGCCAGGCCGGGCCTGCTGCATAACCCATGCGCCAACCGGTCATGCCGTAGGTCTTGCCGAAGCCCCGCAGGATCAGGGCGTTGTCCGGGGCCAGGGCAATCGGGCTGACGCTGGGGCCGTCGTAGCAGAGCTTGTCGTAAATCTCATCGCAGATGAGGACGAGGTCGTGCTTTTTGGCGATCGCGACCGCGGCCTCCAACTCGGCAGGCTTCATGACCCGCCCGGTTGGGTTGCCGGGCGTATTGATCATCAGGGCCTTGGTCTTCGGGGTGATGGCCGCCTCGACTTCGGCGGCGTTAAACGCAAAATCGGGATAGGACGAAACCGGAACAGGCGTGCCGCCGACCATGTTGACCAGGTGCACATAGGAGACAAAGTAGGGATCGAGAAAAACGATCTCGTCGCCGGGGTTGGTGATCGCCAGAAGGGTCAGGGTCAGCCCGCCGGAGACGCCGGAGGTGATGAGTACCGATCGCTCCAGACCGGCCTCGGCCTTGAGCGATTCGATGATGCGCTTGCGCAATTCGGGGAGCCCGGCGCTGGGGAGGTAGCGGTTTTTCCCTTCGCGAATCGCCGCGATGGCGGCGTCCTTGACGTTGTCGGGCGCGTCGTAATCCGGCAGACCGATGGACAAGTCGCAGGGATCGGTGATCCGCGAGGCCATCTCGAAGAACTTGCGAATGCCGGAGAACTCGACCTTTTTGGATCGCTCGGCGAGGATTTGACGCGAATCCATCTTCACTCGCGAGGGGTTGAGATGACTGACCAACTCTAACAGTTGCCGCGCCTGCCTCGAATCCCAAGTCGGAAATCGTCAGGCAGGGCAGGCACCACAGGAATCGAGCTACGAGCCTATTTCTTACCCGGCGCGGCTGCCTTCTTCGCCGGCGCGGCTGCTGCAGGCGCTGCTGCCGCAGCCTCGCCCTCCTTGGCCGGTCCCTTCTTTGTCTTTCCGCCGACCGGGGCCTTTCGGTTTGCTACCTTGGGCAGACCGGTCGCACTTCTTCCCTCCGGAAAGCGCTCCTCATTCCTCAATCGCTCGATACGCTCGGCCCTCGACAGGACATTTCGGTGCCGGGCCAGCGAAGCCTTGCTCTTCAGGGATCGATCCATGGACATGATGCTAAAACTCCTGCACTCTCAAACGGGGTCGCCGGCCTTCGTCGCCGAATAACTCACGAACAAACATCCCTTGAACTGATACAAGCCGCCCTGGCTTCGATATTCAGCTCCCAGTTTCTCAATTTTCCGCTTAAAGCCCCCGCGGTCTTCTCGGCTTGCCTTGCCGGGCGGAAAACCGTCTTCTGCGAACAAAACATAACCGTTACTGCGTTTTCGGGCAAATGTCCGGACGCCCTTGTTCAGGAGGAAGGCCCGAACGTCGGTCAGGTCCCGGGCGAGCTGCTCGCCGCTCCGCTCACGGGTGATAAGAAACGACTCTATCTGCAAATAATTGAGGTTTTCGGGGCGAGCCGCCTCGGTGGCGGCCTCGGCCGAGTCCTTGACCGAGACCGGCGTATTCGCCGCCACGCGCTGTTGGGCGAGGGGAGGCTGCTGCAACAGGTGTCGCAGATCGGGGTCGGACTGGACCTTGTCCGCGAGAGGCTTGGGCACGACGACGGGGCTTTCGGTGGTGCGGGGCAGCAGGGGGGAGCCGAGCTTGGCATTCGCCGGAGCCGTGCTTGCCGCGACCGTTGCGAGCTTCTTTCCACTGCCCAGCGACTGCTTGCCGATGGTGTAGGCGCCGAAAATGATAGCGACCAGCGCGCCCGCGGCGGCGACGAAACCGGCGCCGCCGATCGACAAATGAAATCGTCCGTCGCCACCGCCCGACGGCGATTGACCGGTGCGGGCCCGTTCGGCACGCGATGCCTCCAGTGCCGCCTGTTTGGCCGCATGCTTCGCCAGCTTGCGGGCTTCGCGTTCCGCCTTGGCGGCGGCCTTGGCCTGTGCCTTCATCTCGCGATTCGCGCGTTGGGATTCAGTCCGTGCCTTTTCTTCGGCGAGGGCCTCGGCGGCCTGTTGGTCGGTGAGCGCTTCGGCGACGGGGAGGACCGTGCCGCTCGGTTTGGAGCGATTCCAGAAGGATCGACCGGCCGGCGCATGCTGCGTCACCGGCGCTTTATTCATGACTTCAAAAAGGCTCGGTCCTCGTCTGGTAGGTTTCACGGCGGTGGTCCATCCTTGAGTTTGCCGCGCACGATTCGATTTACGATTCGTACGCGAGTCGAGCTGTAAATGTTTGGGGCTAGCATACCGCGTTTTGCGAGAATTTCAACGAATCGTCGGATGCCGGTTTCAGGCCCCTAAAATCAAATCAAAATCGCCGCGCGCCGTGACCCGGCCGACGACGGCGGCGTGGGGCACGCCGCTTTCCCGCAGGCGACGCACGACCTTGTCGGCGTCCGCTTCGGCGACCGCGATCAAGAGCCCGCCGGACGTTTGTGCGTCTGCCAGGACGCCCACCAAGGCCTCTTCGACACTCGCCGTGCTGAACCGATCGCCGATGGATGCCAACGTGCTCTTCCACGCGCGCGTGAGCACGCCGCCTCGAGCGAGGTCGAGCGTGGGGCCGATCAGCGGCACGGACGCCGCGTTCAATTCAATGGTGACCCCCGATGCACTTGCCATTTCCCAGGCATGTCCGACGAGACCGAAGCCGGTGACGTCAGTCACTGCGTGCGCGCCGGATTCGATGGCGACACGGGATGCCGCGGCGTTGAGCGCGATCATGATCTCGATGGTTTCGGCGAGATCCGATTCCGAAATCTTCCCGGACTTGCAGGCGCTGGTCATCACGCCTGAGCCGATCGGTTTTGTCAGGATGAGTCGATCGCCCGGCTTCGCGCCGGTGTTGGACAGGAACTTGTCCGGATGCACGGTGCCGGTGACGGCGAGCCCGTATTTGATTTCAGCGTCGCGGACGGAATGGCCGCCGAGAATGACGGCGCCCGCCTCGACGACCTTGTTGGCTCCACCGGCGAGGATTTCGCTGAGGATCTCGATGGGCAGATCCTTGTCCGGGAAGCCGACGATGTTCAGGCAGGTGATGGGCGTCGCCCCGGCGGCGTAGCAATCGGATAGGCTGTTGGCGGCGGCGATTTGCCCGAAGGTGAACGGGTCGTCCACCAGCGGCGGGAAGAAATCGGTCGTCTGCACGATGGCCAGATCGGGGCGCAGGCGATACACGCCCGCGTCGGAGAAGTGTTCGGCTCCGAGCAGCAGGTCAGGATGGGTCATCGCGGGCAAGGCTCGCAAGACTTGCGAGATGGCTCCGGCCGGGAGCTTGCCGGCTCAACCCGCGCACGACGCGTACGCCGTGAGTTTCACCTTTCTTGAAGGCGTCATATCGGCCATCCGGTTACAGGAAAAACGCGAACGAAAAAAAAGCGGAGATTACTCCTTGGAAGGCGCGGCCATCGCCGCCGCCAGGCGGGACTCCACGTACAGCAGGTTGCTTTCGCCGGCGCGCGAGACGAGTTGCAGGAGCTCGTTCATGGAGGACACTTCCTCGACCTGCTCATCGACGAACCATTTCAGGAAGCTGCGCGTCGCGTAGTCGTGCTCCTTTTCGCTTTTGGCCATCAGGTCGTTGATCTGCCGGGTAACGGTCAGTTCGCTATCCACGGCGGCTTTGACGATCTCGCGCACGGTCTTGTAGTCGGCCTTGGGCTTGTCCATCGCGCCAAGGGTGACCTTGCCGCCGACATCCTGAATGTATGCGGCGATCTTCAGTGCATGACCGCGCTCTTCGTCGGCCTGCTGCATGAACCGCTGCGCGAAAATCTTGAGCCCCATGCTGTCGAGGCAGAACGCCATCGCCAGGTACTTGTGCGAAGCCGCCATCTCGTTGGCGATTTGCTTGTCCAGGGCGGCGTTCATGGGCTTTGAAATCATCATGTGGGCGTCCTCTCAGTAGATTGGGGTCTGGTTCGCCGGATGATAGATTCCGCGAACCCTTGGAGCAACTGGTCGGCTTCCCGGGTAAAACGTTTTCTCTAAATCGCAAGCGATTCCTTATCGATCGTTGACCGTTCGCGCAAAACGCCTCGATGGCGTGGGGCGAATTGATTCATCGCCCGGCACCTCGCCTGAAACGTGCGTCCTTGCCGCCACTTACAGCGGTTGCGCTCCTGTGATGCGATGCGCTTTAAGTTACAATAGTCACCATGACCACCATTGACATGCCGCCGATAGACCCGTCGGAAGAGGGGATCTCGCCGATACAGGATCTGCCCTCGGAACGGAATCGATTCATCACCGTTCAGGAGCATATCCTGAGCCAACAGCGGGCTCACCCCACGGCGACCGGTGGATTCAGTTGGCTGCTCTCGGGCATCACGCTGGCGGCGCGGATTATTTCAGCGAATGTCCGGCGCGCTGGGATTCTCGACGTGCTCGGCGAGGCCGGGGCTTCCAACGTTCACGGCGAGCAGCAGCAGAAGCTGGACCTGCTGGCGAACAAGACGATCGAGTTGTGTCTCGGTTATCGCGGCAACATCGGCATCATCGCCTCTGAAGAGCTTGATGAGCCGACCGTCGTCACGCGCAGCGGCGCGAACGGGCGATACGTGGTCATCTTTGACCCGCTGGACGGTTCATCGAATATCGACGTCAACGTCTCGGTCGGCACGATCTTCTCGATCCTCGAGCGCGACCCCAGCGGGTTTGAATCGCGCGACCCCGCCGCTGATGTCCTTCAGGCCGGCCATCGCCAACTCGCCGCGGGTTACATCGTCTATGGTTCGAGCACGGTCCTGGTCTATACCACCGGCGAGGGCGTGCATATGTTCACGCTCGATCCCTCGGTCGGGGCCTTCATCCTTGCCAACGAGCATGTGAAAATGCCCGACAAGGGCAAGAGCTACAGCGTCAACGAGGGCAATTACAACTCGTTTCCCAAGGGCGTTCAGTCGTATCTGGGATGGTGCAAGACCGAAGGCGCGGGCCCGTATTCGGCGCGCTACATCGGCTCGCTGGTTGCCGATTTCCACCGCATCTTGCTTCGCGGCGGAATATTCCTGTATCCTGCCACGGCCAAGGCGCCCAATGGTAAGCTTCGGCTGCTCTACGAGGCGAATCCGATCGCATTCCTCGCCGAGCAGGCCGGCGGCATGGCGACCGATGGCACGAGGCGAATCCTTGATAAGCAGCCCAAGTCACTCCATGAGCGCACGCCGCTGTTCGTTGGTAGCCGGCCCGACATGGAGCGGCTCAAAGAGCACCTTAAGAATGCGGACTAGCTCCGTCTCTCTCGTCACCCTCCAACCATCGAGCGCGCATGTCTGACACGCCTGTCCAAGCGTCCGAGTCGTGGACGATCGGCCGCCTTCTGGCGTGGACGCGATCGCACTTTGAGTCTCGCGGCGTTGACGATGCGAGGCTCTGTGCGGAGCTCCTGCTGGCAAAGGCCCTCGGATGCAAACGCATCGAGTTGTATGCGCGGTTTGAGGAGGCCCCCGATGAAGCCCGGCGGGCGACCTTCCGCGAACTGGTGCGCGCGGCCGCCGAGCATCAGCCCATCGCCTATCTCATCGGCACGCGCGAGTTTTATTCGCTCGAATTTGAAGTGACGCCGGACGTGCTGATTCCCCGGCCTGAGACTGAGCTTCTGGTTGAGCGGGCCATCGAGTGGATCAAGGGGCATCCCGCCGATCGGCACGATCTTCTGGACATCGGCACCGGCTCGGGCTGTCTGGCGGTGACGATCTGCAAGCGAGCCGGCAGCGTTCGCGCCGTAGCCGTGGATAATTCCGAACCGGCCCTCGCGGTCGCGCAGCGCAATGCGGCCCGGCACGGGGTCGCCGAGCGCGTGCGATGTATTCAGGCCGACATGCTTGACCTGCCGCCAGAGGCGCTTCCGCCGAGCGGGTTCGACGTCATCGTGTCCAATCCGCCGTACATCGCCGAGGCGGATCGCGATTCGCTTCCGGAAAACGTCAGGAAATACGAGCCATCGGTCGCGCTTTTTGCCGGGCAGGATGGGCTTTCGGCGTACCGCAGGATCGCCGCGAAGGCGCGGTCGGTTTTGCGGCCGGGCGGCGTGCTCATCGTCGAGGTCGGCAGCGGCCAGGCTGACAGCGTGGAAAAGATGATGGTCGCGGATGGGGGACTTGCGGCTGCCGGACGGTTTCGTGACCTGGGCGGGATCGAACGAGCCATCGAGCTTACACTACCCGCATGACCGACGGCGACCTGGCGACGCGCGCCTTTGAGAGAATCCTGATCATCAAGCCCAGTTCGCCGGGCGACATCATTCACGCGCTGCCGGTGCTCGAAGGGCTTCACCGTCGATATCCCGCCGCCCGCATCGCCTGGCTCGTGGCCACGCCGTTTGCCAATCTGCTCGAGCGCGACAAGCGGATTGACGAGATCATTCTGTTCGATCGCAAGCGCTTCGGCCGGCTCGGGCGCAGCCTGAGCGTGACTGGAGAGTTCTGGGAATTCGTCAAGACGCTGCGCGATCGCCGGTTCGATCTGGTCATCGACTTGCAGGGGCTTTTTCGCAGCGGGTTTCTCTCGATGGCCAGCGGCGCGAAGGTGCGCATCGGTTTTGCCGATGCCCGAGAGATGTCACCGCTGTTTTACACCGACAAGATTCCGGCGAGCCCCTCGCGCGAGATTCACGCCGCCGATCGGAACTATCGCCTCGCCACGATGCTCGGCTTTGGAGACGTGCCGATGGACTTCTCCATCGTGCTTGATGACGACGACCGTGCCGCCGCCGCGAAGTTGCTGGCCGAGTCTGGCATTGACGCCTCGTCGCCGTACATGATGCTCGTGCCCGCCACACGGTGGGAGACGAAGTGCTGGCCGCCGGATCGTTACGGTCTGCTGGCTGCAATGATGCACGGCGAGCGCGGGATCAGATCGGTGCTGGTCGGCGGCCCGGCGGATGTGGAGCTGGGGCAAAGCGCGGTCGGTGTGTCGCAGGGCGCGGCGGTCAATCTCTGCGGCCGTACGACGCTTCGCCAGCTCGCCGCATTGGTCGAGCGCGCCGCGATCGTGGTCACCGCCGATTCGACACCGATGCACCTCGCCGCCGCGATGAAGCGTCCGCTCGTCGCGCTGTTTGGCCCAACCAGCCCGGATAGAACCGGCCCCTATGGCCGCGCGCAGGACGTGGTGCGCATCGACCTGGAGTGTTCGCCGTGCTATCTGAAGAAGCTCAGCCAGTGCCCGCATGAGCATGCGTGCATGCAAAGACTCGACGTGGAGCAGATCGGCCGCATCGTTCGCGAGAAACTGGCGGCAACGTGCGCTGAATGGGCGGGCTAACAAAATAAACGCAAAGAGCATGATCGGGCGCGAGAGAATCACGCCGCGCTGCTCTTCGCAGTTTACGTCTTCCTCACCGGCGACCGCCGAACTTTCGCCCGAGTCGGCCGCTAGCGGCTTCTGCAAGCCCTCCGATTGTGATGATATCTCTTTGAAGCCGGTGGTTCACGGAAAATTGTTCAAACAGGGAGATGGCGGGGTATAATGATACGACGGGGCCGCAGTCATGCATTGTTTAACATTGACGCGCGATCGGACTATTTTAATTGCTTGGCCGCCGGCGGCAGCCATTGCACTTGCTTTCTGTTGTAACTTTCCTGGTCGGGCGTTTGCCGATCCGCGGACTAGTTCGGTCATTGTCTGCCAGAACTTTGTCCGGGTGCTTAATGATCTTCCGATTGACTGGCCGTCGTCATCTTTGCCGATGGCGTGGATTGAAGCGGATCAAAGTGTCTTCATCTTGACGAAGGGGCACGATCAATGGCGGGGACTCGTCAGGTTTGACTTTGTCGATTCGACGTACGAGTTTATTTCCACAAAATTCATTCACGCGCCGGGCTCCATTGTATGTTCGAGAGACGGAAGCACGGTTCTCTGCTGGAACCAGCGAGAGATCGTCATCTGGAGAGCAAACGTCGCGGGTCTCTGGCGAGCTGTTGGCTCTTACTCCGCGCAATGCGGCCTATCGCCTGATGGTCAATTCGCCTATTTTAGTGGAACAATCGAGGCTGGATTAGCGCCTGTCCCCTACGGGATATACGCATTTCGTCTTGATGGGTCTTCCCCGAAGCTCACGCGGCTGGATGACCCAATCGAAGCCGGTGCTCGCCGAGCTCTCCCATCGCTGTTGGGGGTATCGTCGCATACCAACCGAATCTACTACTCGGCGGAGAGCAGACTTCCGCGTCTTTACGGACGAGAGCTTGTCATTGCTGAGCTCACGGATGGATCATTAAGTAGATCAGTTTCTCTCCCGTATGAGTTAGCTCAGCGCGCGTCAATTGGGAATGCCACTCTCGACACGGACACTTACATGACACTTTGGGGCTCGAATGCCCGTTGGGTGTACGTCGACGAAGATCGATCATTGGCCGAAGGGAGAGCGGTGAGTCTCAAAGAGGAGCCGCTAAGGGGATTCGCGAATTGGCGGGCGGAGCAGTTTGTCAACTTGGATGACGCGCATACGCTTCCAACCGAGTGCGTTGATTTTCACCTGGTTGGTTCAACGGGATTGGCCTGGGTTAAGTATCAAATGACGGATCATTTACCGATTGGGTTTTATGACGTGATTTGGACTCATGGAAGCAAGCCCAGAATCCGTGTTCCCAGAATACGCGGCTATTCAAAAATGTTCGTATCCAGAAACGCCGTGTATTCCGTGTTATTGAGCGATGATCGTGACGGTCTGAGTGCCCGATGTATTCCGCTGACGACGATACTCGATGGGATTGCCGAAGCCGCACTGTCACCGAAGGGCGTGTTTCAGCTCGCCCCGATCAAGTGACAATTCGGGCAAGGACTGTTGAACGACACGGTTCCAGGAATGCTGAGTAAATGGACCCAAAATAAACGCAAAGAGCATGATCGGGCGCGAAAGAATCACGCCGCGCTGCTCTTTGCACTTTACGTCTTCCCCACCGGCGACCGCCGAGCTTTACGCCCGAGTCGGCCGCTAGCGGCTTCTGCAAGCCCTCCACTTGGGGATCATATCGCAAAGCGACGTCTCGGTCCGCGAGTCGGCCCTTTGCCGGTACTGGTAAAGTTTGGATTGAAAAGACGCGGGCCAGACGCCCGTACCACCCAAACTTTACCAGTGCCCCTTTGCCGGCATCGCCTGACCGCGCTCGCAAAGTCCTAAAAAAAGGGGGGGGATTCTCTGGGGAATCGCCGGTTTTTCGACTCGGTTGTGTTACTCACCCGTTACAGGAGTCGGTCACTGCGTGGGTTATACTCATGACATGTTGTGGCCGGATGAGAATCGTTTTTTCGGTCCTGTTAATCGGCCGCCTTCAATGTAGTCACGAAATCCCTCAAACTCAGGAGAAAAGTATGACCTGTTCGAAATCGCGGATTATTGCCACCGTCGTCTGCCTTGTGGCGATGGCGACGCTGAGCTTCACCGCCGCCGTCCGCGCGGAGGAGCAGACCAAGCCCCGACAGCCGCAGGCCGTTCCGCCCGCCAAGGGCCAGGAAGTTCCCGGCGCCCAGCAGCCGATGCCCAAACCCGGCGCGATGAATCCGAATCCTCCGCAGGTCAAGGTTCCCGGCCAGGAGATTCCCGAGCCGACGGTCAAGCTGAAGGAAGGCGAAGTGCCCGCGGTTAAGTTCGACACGCCGACCTACGACTTCGGCCGCGTCCGCAGCGGACAGGAGATCACCCACGATTTCTGGTTCTCCAACACCGGCACCGGTCCCCTGGAACTGCTGAAGGTCCGGCCGTCCTGCGGCTGCACCACCGCCGGCGAGCACGACAAGATCGTCCAGCCCGGCCAGAGCGGCAAGATTCCGATTCGCCTCAACACCGGTCATGCCTCCGGCCCGATCCACAAGACGATCATGATCAACACCAACGCCGCCGGCGAAGGCGCCGCGGTCACCCTGCACATTCAGGGCGAAGTCTGGCAGCCGATTCAGGCGACCCCCGCCAGCGCGTCCTTCGGTCGACTGACGACCGACACGGCCGCCTCCGCCTCGATGGAGCGCAAGCTGACCGTCGTCAACAACACCGACGAGAAGATCAAGATCACCAAGGTCACCTGCTCGAATCCCTCCTTCAAGGCGGACGTCTCCGAGCTTGAGGAAGGCAAGAAGTTCGAACTGACCGTCGCCGTGGTCCCGCCGCTTTCCACCGGGCCGGTCACCGGCAACATTGAGTTGACCACGACCATGCAGGACAACCAGAAGATGCTGATCCCGGTCAACGCTTACGTCACCGCCGACGTCGACGTCACCCCGAATCAGTTGACCCTCACGCCGAATCGAAACGGCACGGTCCAGCGACAGTTCTTCATCCGCAACAACACCGTCAACCCGGTGAAGATCAGCGAGCAGACCGCCTCGAACGAGAAGCTCCAGTTGAACATTGTCGAGACGCAGCCGGTCGGCAAGGCCTATCGCCTGACGGTCGACATTCCCCAGGATTACGTCGTGGCCGAAGGCGGCGACAAAATCACGCTGAAGACCGACAACCCCAACGTGCCGAACCTGGTCATCCCGATCAATCAGGTCCCGCCGATGGGCGATGTGACCAAGCAGTTTGGCATGCAGGCCGGACAGAATCCCGGCGTCATGACCCAGCCTGATCCGCATGCTGGTCATAACCACGGTCCTGCGACGCCGCAGACTGCTCAGCCGCAGACTGCTCAGCCGCAGCCGGCGCAGCCTCAGCCGGCCCAGCCCGCGAGCGGCGCTGGGAAATAACAAGATCCTGCTCACATCCCTGGCGGTGCCGAGGTCAATCGAGGCATCGCCAGGGATTTTTTTTCGACATCGGACTTCAATCCCGCCGACCGTTAACAAAGAGGTAATCTGATGCTCCGCGATCTGGGAATGTGCGTCATCATCGCCACCGTCAGTTGCGGCGTGGGGGTGGTCGTCAATCAATCGCGCGAACGGCCCATCGACTGGGTCCGGCGAGATGTCACCGCGACCGCCGCGACCAACCCGGCAAAAAGCACCGACACGCAGCCGACCGCGACCTCGGGTCCGGCAGGCGCCGAAAGCGGCGAACTCGCCAGCCAAGCTGCTCCCGCCGAAGGCACCGTGGCGATCGACGAAGTACTCGAAGCGATGAAGTCGAACACCGCCTTTTTCATCGACGCCCGCGAACTGCACGACTTTCAGGAAGGCCATCTTCGCGGGGCGATTCATCTGCCCTCCAGCGCGATCTATGCGAGCATTGAGGCGGTCCTCTCCGTCGTGCCTGACACGAACTCTCGCGTCATCGTCTATTGCGGCGGTGGCAACTGCGAGGCCAGTCACAATGTGGCCGGCGCCCTTCGCAGCGACTTCGGCTACACCAACGTGCTGATTTACACCAAGGGCTGGGAAGAAGTAATTTCGGCGAGTGACCGCTTCGCCGGATTGGTGGAGTCAATCCCACATGACCATTGAGCAGCGACAAAGCCTGATGCGGATCATCTCGCACCTCTGCGCCCTCGGCGTGGCCGGCTTCTTCCTCTACGCGGCGATCACCAAGGTCTATTACGATCAGCGCCAGTTCGCCATTGAAATCAGCAACTATCGCATCCTCCCCAAGGAGTTCGTCAACCTCCCGGCGATCCTCATGCCTTGGCTGGAAATCGGCGCGGCCCTCGCGCTGGTCGCTCCCTACTCCCGCCGCGCCGGCGCGATCCTCATCGGCGGCATGCTCGTTGCCTTCATCGCGGCCATCAGCTATTCGGCGCTCTATCTCGGTTTGAAAATCGAATGCGGCTGCACCGGCAAGGGCGGCGGCGAGGCGGGCTGGCTGACGATCGGGCGAAACACGCTCCTGCTCGCGGGTACGCTTCTGTCTGTTGTGCTCTATGCCAGAGGCGCCCGCCGATCTCCCATGGCCGGCCTGGCCTAGCGAATGGGCGCTTTCACTTCGACCGATACGCAATCGCTGCCAGCATCATCTCCCCGTAGCGCCGCCAGAGCGTCGGACCATCCCGGTCATCCGGCGTGCGCGGGATTTCCAGCGTGATGATCGGAGTCCCCAGCGTCAGGCCCGCGTACGAGCCCAGCGAGCCGGGACGGCTGCCGAGTTTTTTCAATGGCAGATCGGTGTGCCGAGCCATCTCCCGGGCAAGCGCCTGGCCCGGCCCGTCAAAGTCGATGCACGCAGGCAGCGTTGTCGGCTGGTGAATGCTGATGATTCGGTGCGGCGAGTATTCCCGGATCAATCGGTAGATCGCCTGGCTCTCCGGCTCGGACAAGGGGTTGTCACCATTTCGATTGGACGTGCGATAGTTTCCCGCGGGAAAGTTGCGATTCAGATCCACCCCGCGCACGTTATGCCGCAGATTCTTCGCGTAGCCGTCCGGGTTCGCCTCAGGCACCAGGATGACGCGCCGGCCCTCGACGAGTTCGGGATGCTCGGACAGATAATTGCTCAGCTCGTGCAGCAGGGGAGTCCCGGCAGGCTCGTTGCCGTGAATCGTGGCGAGGATCAGAATCGTGTCGCGGCCGCTGCCGAAGACTTCGCACTCGATCGGCCGCCCCTCGACCGACGTGCCGATGACGCTGCGCATCGGCACCATGCCGCCGCGCGATGTGCCCGGCCGAATCTGTTCCTCCGGCTTCTGACAACCGGCCAGCGGAGAGAGTGCCAAGGCAATGGCCCCCAGCAGGCGGCGGCGCGATGCGGCTGACGGGAATCGACAGGGCGACGGTTGCGTGCGGCATGAGTAAGGCAAAACTCGACCTCGTAAAATGCACCGGACCCGGCGTCGTCCCTGATGGAGCCGCCCATAATCGCGGGTTGCGCGGCCTCGTCAAGGGGACCCGTGCATAATTCGGCGACTTTCGACCTGCTGCCGGCGCGCTACAATAGGCGGCCATCGGCGCCATCGCGCCGCCCGGAGGAATCGAGTCCATGCGAAGTCGCCGTCCCACACGTCAGCTCAAGGTCGGGCCCGTCGCCGTCGGCGGGGATGCCCCGGTCTCGATCCAGTCGATGGCCAGCACCTACACCTACGACATCGCCTTCCCAAAGCCGCCGAGTTATCATGGACTTTGAATTGATGATGATCGCAGCCGTCGAGGTCGAAAAGAGGACCAATTATGATCCAGTCCATTTCAATGCGAAATGTGTTGTCTTTCGGAGAACAGGAGACAACACTGGAATTGAAACCATTAACCGTCCTAATTGGCCCCAATGGATGTGGTAAGTCCAATGTTCTCGAGCTTTTCTTCCTACTCAGCCGCCTTCCCATCGCCGGACCAGAGACCTCATTGCCAATTGTGGATTGGATTTGGAAAGGATCAAAGCACGACTCAGTTGCAAGGATAGAAGTGCTTCTTGAGAAGCCAGGTCAGGGGCAATGGCCGGCTCTTAGGCATCGCCTGGACTTCCGTTCGGTTGCCCAGCGATTCACTGTACACGACGAAATCATCGAGAATTCGGAAAAGACGGAAGCAAGGGCGCCCCGGCCTCTATTTTTCTTCAAGTATGACCGTGGCAGTGCCTTATTCTCGACTCAAGGTGAGGACACGCCTAAACGATCGCTCCGACGCGAGGAATTGGATCCTGAAAGATCTGTACTTGCGCAGCGCAACGATCCGGAAGCGTATCCGGAGATCGCGCACGTTCGAGGATTCTATGAGGGAATTCGAGTCTATCGCGACATCAGCTTTGGAAGCAATTCACCTACACGACGACCACAAAGAACTGACCTTCCAACTCGTGCTCTATTGGAGGACGGTTCCAACCTCGGACTGATCCTCAATCGCCTAAATGCCAACATAGCGTGTCAAAAAGAACTACTACGACTCCTCAAAAAGTTCTATCCTCCAGCTGATCGCGTGGATGTCCAAATCGAGGGTGGAACAGCCCAGATTTATCTATCTGAGCCGAACTGGATTATGCCTGCCGCAAGGTTGTCGGATGGAACGATGGAGTGGCTTGCCCTTCTCGCAATTCTACTCGATCCACTGCCACCGAAGGTTGTCTGTCTTGATGAACCAGATTTAGGGTTGCATCCAGATATTATTCCAACACTTGCAGATCTTCTGGTTGACCGTTCAAAGTACATGCAAATAATCCTAACTACTCATTCTGACGAACTCGTTGATGCACTCACGGATCGTCCCGAATCTGTTGTCGTTTGTGAAAAAAAGGAGGGTACGACAACATTCTGTCGCTTGATCAAGTCAGAACTTTCTACCTGGCTTCAGAAGTATTCACTAGGGGAACTCTGGAATAGCGGGCAAATTGGAGGGCGTCGGGTTTGACTACTACCGTTTTTGTCGAAGGGGGAGGACAAGGCAAGGACCTTCGGACGCGTTGCCGCGAGGGATTTCACGATTTTCTAAGTGGTCTTCCATTGAATGGTCGTCGTCCGAAGATCGTTGCCTGCGGCTCCCGCGCAGATGCATTTGACCGCTTCAGAACTGCGTTAGGACTTGATCCCAGAGGAAAATACATGCTTCTAGTAGATTCAGAAGAGGTCGTTTCGAAGAAAAATGAGCCTTGGAATCATGTCCGGAATCGGATTGGCGATGGTTGGGAGAGACCAGAGTGCGCGACCGACTCGCAACTTCACTTTATGGCCGTCTGCATGGAGTCTTGGCTAATAGCGGATGGGGAGTCGCTTTCGGGATTCTACGGACAAGGATTCAAGAACAGTTCACTTCCGGAGGCGCGAGATATCGAGTCTGTAGACAAAGACCGTATCATGAAGGCCCTTCAATCGGCGACTCGTGACACAACAAAAGGAGAGTACTCAAAAGGGAAGATTTCCTTTGCCGCATTGAGTGCGATCAAGGTGGGGGTTGTTCGAGCTAAGATGCCACATTGTGACCGAATGGCAACAACGCTAACTGCTTGAGGCGAGAACTTCAGCCAATGTTACAACGCCGCCTAACGCGCCAAGTAAACGTCGGGCCCGTCGCCGTCGGCGGGGATGCCCCGGTCTCGATCCAGTCGATGACCAGCACCTACACCTATGACATCGACGCGACGGTCAAGCAGATTCACGACCTCGCCACCGCCGGGGCCGACATCGTCCGCGTCGCCGTCCCCGAGCCGCGCGATACCGAGGCCCTGAGGCACATCCTCCCGCAGGTGCCGGTCCCGATCGTCGCCGATGTCCATTTCCACTTTCAACGGGCGCTGGAGTCGATCGAGGCCGGCGTCCACAAGATTCGACTGAACCCGGGGAACATTCAGGATCGCAAGCAGGTCGATCGGGTCATTCGGGCGTGCCGCGAGCGGGGCATTCCCATCCGCGTCGGCGTGAACGAAGGCGGCATCATCGAGCGCAAGGACAAGGACAAGCGCGCCGGTGAAAAGGCGAAGCTCGAAGAGAATTACGAAGACCACCTCGTCGGCATCATGATGGACAAGCTGGCCGACTACATCCGTATCTTCGACGAGTACGATTTTCACGACGTCGTCATCTCGGCCAAGAGCATCGACCCGCGCATCGTCATCAGGGCCTACACCGCCATCAGCGAGAAATATGACTACCCGCTGCATCTCGGTGTGACCCACGCAGGCCCGAAGGAGACCGGCTGCATCCGCAGCGTCGTCGCGCTGGGGACGCTGCTGGCCAACGGCGTCGGTGACACCGTGCGAATCAGTTACGCCAGCGATCCGGTCTATGAGGTCATCGACGCCAAAGAGATGCTCAATTGTCTCGGCCTGCGGCCGCGTGTTGAGCCGGAGCTGATCGCCTGCCCGACCTGCGGCCGAATTGAGATCGACCTGATCAAGCTGGTGCAGGAAGTCCGCCAGCGACTGGCCACCATCAAGACGCCGGTCAAGGTGGCGGTCATGGGCTGCGTGGTGAACGGCCCCGGCGAGGCGGAAGGGGCAGACGTCGCCATCTTCGCCGGCAAGGGCAAGGGCATCATCTACGTGCAGGGCGAGCAGACGCGGACCGTCAGTGAGGCGGACATGCTCGACGCGCTCTACGAGGAGTCGCTCGCCTTCGCCCAGCGCGTCGAACGCGGTGAGGTGCAGCTCCGCCGTGGCGGCGTAACCATCAAACCGCCGGACCCACTGCCGCGGGCGGACGGCAGTTTGCCGCTGCCGGTCGTAACGAGCAGGTAACCGCATCAGTGAGTGTCTGCGATTGGCACGCCGGTTGCCTACAATTCCCACGTCTAGTGGTACAGGTGCGCGGGCGGTGCAATGGTCTGCCTCCCGGCAAGCGTCGCTGCGAACAATCGCGCACCTGCGGTGCGAGTCTGTCTGGTATTCGTCCCGCTTCGCCGGCGGTCTTGGGTGGATCGACGCCTGCGGGGTGCTGAGATCGCCGTTCGACCCACAGTATTCACGGAAGGAGCGACGGCCATGAAGCTGGAAGCCGTCCTGGACCAACGGGAGATTCCCTATAAGAAGCTCTGGCATCGCCAGGCCTTCACCGCACAGGAACTCGCCGCGGAAGAACACATCTCGGGCCACGAGGTGGCCAAACCGGTCATTGTGAAGGGTCAGAAGAGCTTCGCCATGTGCGTTCTGGCCGCCTCAAACCACCTTGACCTGTTTCGCGTCGCCAGGGTGCTCGACGAGGAATCGGTCCGGCTCGCCACCGAGGATGAGATGAAGACACTCTTCCCGGAGTGCGAGGTCGGCGCAGAGCCGCCCATTGGCTCGCTCTTCGGCCTGAAAACCGTCATGGATGTCGGGCTCCGAGACAAGGAGCGGCTCTTCATACAGGCGGGAACGCACACCGAGGCGATCCGAATGCGCCGCGACGACTGGGAGCAGGTCTGCCGCCCGATCATCGGCGCGATTGCGATGGCGTAGCGGAAAGTCCGTGATCGATTGCGGATTTTATCGCGCTTCGGGGCGCGCCCGGGGAAAACTGCATCAAGAGAAATGCCGGGGATCGCACTGGAATCTGGCAGGCGTGCGCCGAGAACGTGCTACTGTCGAACCAGCGTAACGGGGGCCGTCGTGATCGGGCCGCCCGGCTCGATGCGTAAGATGACGGTACCCTGAAGCGTTCCGTTCGCCTGCAGCACCACCATATAAGTGTAGAGGCCGCCGTTGATGTTGTCGGTCGGCGATGCGCCGAAGCCCGCGAAGAGTAAAATCCCCGACGCGTTGGCCTGGGCCTGCGGCGAGGCGAGCAACGTAAGCAGCGTGCCGTCACAGCCGTCGTCCATGGATGTGATTCGCGCGTTCTGGATCGTCAGGCAGGTGGCGTTGATGCCTCCCGAAGCCTCGTGCCGCCATGCGCCATCGATGTTGACGGTCGGAAGAGAATCGGTCGGCGGGTCGTTCGGCTGACCGCCCGGCGTGTTCGGCGTTGTGGGCTGAAAGACGTCACACCCGCCGGTCGCGAGGGCGCACACGGTGAGCAGGACACACGCCCAAAGTCGATTTGAATGATTCGACATGACCGCACTTCCCCCGCGCCGAAGAAACCAACAAGAGTCTCGGGTGCATTGGCACATTCTAAAGAGCCCTTGCTGCTTTTTCAATTTTCCACCCGTCCTCGGCGTAATGCCGACGGGGCGCACCAACCGGCACGCCCCGTCGGATCACACTTATCAAAGGGCTGGTTTTCTCATCAGCTTCCGTGAATGAAGAACACTGACCAGCCGATCTCATGAACACCGGCGGTGCCGATGCCCGAGTTGTCGTCTTCATCCGGGCAGGTGATCGCCGGGATGACAGGCTCGTTGTAGCCCGAAAGCGGCGGCTGCAGCTGATCCGCGATTCCCACGGGAGCGGGCGCCGGGCCGGGTGTGTTCGGATTGACAACGACACCCTTGCCAAAGAACGCCTCGCTGCGGATGACAAACACGAAACCGCCCTGACCCGGCGCGGGGGCCAGAAGCTCATTGCGATTGGAAAGGTCTACAAACGCGTAGGTCTTCGACGGGAAGCCCGCACAGGTCAGTGCGCTTGGGAACATCGTCGTGCTCGCGAAGGGCTCGCTGTTGGCGTCGAAGTTGTCGCCGTTGACCTGGACCGACTCGAAAGCGCCGTCGTCAAAGGTGCTGGGCGTGTCGGCAAAGGCTCGGGGAGCGCCCTTCAGCGCGCCGGTGATGTTGTAGAATCGGCCGCTCTGGAAGGCGTTGTCACGCATGAACGTCAGCCAACCGGTCGGGCCGAGGAAGTTCATCGTCGAGCTGGTGCTGGCCGGATTGCCGGCGAAGTCGATGCCGGTCACGATCAGAGCGACGTCGCCGCCGTTCAGGTCGATCAGGCTTCGGCGTGCCACGACGTCGTCGTTGGACGGATAGTCCGCCTGGCTGCCGTCCACGGTCATCAGATAGTCCGTGCCGGGAATATGGCCGTAGGCACAGGGATTGACCGCCCGCAGACTGAACTCGACCTGCGAGAACTGAAGCGGGAAGAAGGGCTCAAACGGCACGCGGATAGCGAGGCAGTACTCGGTCTCGCCGTGCGTGAAGAGCCAGTCGTATTCGCTGGGGCTGTTGGCCAGGTTGGGCGTGAAAGTCTTCGCGCCGCCGATGCGGCTCGGCCAGGGGTCGAAGCCGCCGGTGCCGAGCGGGTTGCAGCGGACCTGCGTGCCGGTGCCCGTGAACTGTCGGATATCAAACGTCAGCAGCTTACCGACTCCGGAGTCAATCAACCGGGCGGCATTTGTCCGGCCGCTGGACACGTCCGTAACCTGCGGCGCGCCGCCGGGCAGCGAGTTGCTGAGGCTCTTGATCGCGTCACACGCGCCGATCGCCATGATGCCGACGATCAGAACGCCGACAATCGGCAGTACCTTCTTGGTGGTGGTCATCTTTCTCCCTCCCATGTCTCACTCGATTCGTGCCAGGCGTTCTGTCGGTCGCGCGACCGATCTTGCCGGGTGGTTGCGGGGTGCATCCGGCGGAAGCGCCTTTGTGTATCAATCTTTTGAGAATCCCCCTGAACCAGTCCCGCCTCGCCGACAGCGAAAGCGATACCGGTTCCCCCACGTCATGGTATGACCCTGCGTCCTGCCGTATCAACGTCCGTGGATATCTGCGCAAAAAAAAGCGGGGCGTGTCATGGTTATGACACGCCCCGCGGGGTTTGATAACGTTGTGCCCGATAGTACGGGCGTTTCTTCGGACTAGCTGCCGTGGACGAAGAAGATCGACCAGCCGATCTCATGCACGCCGCCGGGTCCGTTAAACGAGTTGTCGGTCTCGGTGTAGCCGCCGTTGGCGGTGATGGCCGGGATGATGGTCTCGTTGTAGCCCGAGAACGGCGGAACGATCAGGTCGCCGATCACCACCGGGGCCGGGGCCGGGCCGGGGACGTTGGGATTGACCACAACACCCGTGCCGAGGAACGCCTCGCGCCGAATGATGAAGATGCCGCCGCCCTGGCCGGCGCCGGGGGCCAAGACTTCGTTCAAGTTCGACAGATCAACGAACGAGTAGGTTCGGCCGGGCGTCGGAGCGCCGCCGGCACAGGTGAGGGCCGTCGGGAAGAGCGACGTATTGGCGAACGGCTCGCTGAAGAAGTCGAAGTTATCCCCGTTTACCTGGACCGACTCGAAGAAGCCGTCGTCAGCAGTGCCCGGCGTGTCGAAGAAGGCAGGCGGGCCGCCCTTGAGGGCGCCGGTGATGTTGTAGAATCGACCGCTGCGGAAGGCGTTGTCTCGCATGAAGACCAGCCAGCCGGTCGGGCCGAGGAAGTTCATCGTGGCCACGGTGCTGGTCGGCGCGCCGATGAAGTCGATACCCGAGACGATCAGGGCGACGTCGCCGCCGGTGGTGTCGATCAGGCTGCGATTCGCGGCCATGTCATCATTCGACGGATAATCAGCCTGGGTCAGGAAATAGTCATTCCCAGGGGGCGCGATCAGCAGGTGGCCGTTGGCCACGGGATTGACCGCTCGCAGGCTGAACTCAACCTGAGAAAACTGAAGTGGGAAGAACGGCTCAACCGGGACCCGAAGGGCCAGGCAGTATTCCGTCTCGCCGATTCGAGCGATCCAGTCATATTCGCTGGGGCTGTTGAACAGGTTCGGATTAAGGAACACCGGACCGCCGATGCGGCTCGGCCACGGATCGATGCCGCCGGTGCCAAGCGGGTTGCAGCGGTTCTGCGTGCCTGCGCCGGTGAACTGGCGAAGATCGAACAGCAGGAAATTGCCGGGCGCTGCGTTGATCAGACGCGAGGCATTGTCTCGACCCTGAGAGATGCTGGTGCCGACCGCTCCTGATGTGTCAGGAATTGTAAGGCCACCGACATTATTGTTGATGCTTCGCAGTGCGTCGCAGGCGCCGATCACGGCGATGCTGCATGCCACGAAGGCAGCCACTGATCCAACTCGTTTCGAAACGGTCATCTTTCTTCCTCCCATCGTGAGTCTTTTTCACCATCCTCGGCAAGGCGCACGGGGTGCCCGCGGCGAGGTGTTTTGTGTCGATGCTCTAACCCCGGCATGTTCAATAGCTCCTTTATACCTAAAAGCTTATGGCCGGGTCAAGCAAGTGCGGGTGTCACTTGCTCGCTCAAAGGGTGAACCCCGTTATCGCCCCGAGATTTTCGAGTGGGTCCGGTAGTAACGGACAGCGCAGGCCAATTCTCCGTGGGTTCGTCAGATAAATAAAACGCCGCTCCAGGCGGATAGCTGATTTCCCTTAGGGGGCAGCATTTCCGCATGGAGCGGCGGGATGTTAACGCGATGCCGACCAGGGCCGGGCGCGTGCCCTAGTAGCGGTAGTGCTCAGGCTTGTAAGGACCGTCCACCGGTACGCCGAGGTAATCGGCCTGAGCCTGTGTGAGACGGGTCAGCTTCACGCCCAATTTATCGAGGTGGAACCGGGCCACCTGCTCGTCGAGCTTCTTGGGAAGCGTGTAGACTTTGCCCTTCTCGTACTTCATGCCCGACAGCGTTGGCTTGCCCTGGCTCGACAGCCAGAGATCGACCTGGGCGATCACCTGATTGCTGAAGCTGTTGCTCATCACGAAACTCGGGTGACCGGTGGCGCAGCCCAGGTTAAGCAGTCGTCCCTCTGCCAGCACGATGACACTGTGGCCGTCGGGGAAGGCCCATTCGTCCACCTGCGGCTTGATGTTGATCCTGCGGACGCCGGAGATCTTCTTGAGGCCGGCCATGTCGATCTCATTGTCGAAGTGGCCGATGTTCCCGACGATCGCGTTGTGCTTCATCTTCTTCATGTGATCGGCGGTAATGATGCCGAAGTTGCCCGTGGTGGTGACAAAAAGGTCGGCCGTACTCAGGATGTCCTCCAGTGGGAGCACCTGGTAGCCTTCCATCGCCGCCTGAAGCGCGCAGATCGGGTCGATCTCGGTCACGATCACGCGGCAGCCCTGCCCGCGAAGGCTCTGGGCACAGCCCTTGCCCACGTCGCCGTAGCCGCAGACGACCGCGACCTTGCCGGCCAGCATGACATCCGTGGCCCGCATGATGCCGTCCACCAGCGAATGGCGACAGCCGTACAGGTTGTCGAATTTGCTCTTGGTGACGGAGTCGTTCACGTTAATGGCCGGGAAGAGCAGCGACCCGCTCTTCTGCATCTCGTAGAGGCGATGAACGCCCGTCGTCGTCTCTTCCGAGACGCCGATGATGTCCTTCGCCACCTTCACCCAGTGCTGAGGGTCGCGCTTCTGCTCCGCGGCGAGCAGCTTCAGAATGATCTGCATCTCTTCGACGTCGGTCGTCTCCGGGCCGGGGACCTTGCCAGACTTGTTGTATTCGTAGCCCTTGTGGACCAGCATCGTCGCGTCGCCGCCATCGTCGAGGATGATGGTCGGTCCGCTGCCGTCCGGCCAGGTCATCGCCTGCAGCGTGCACCACCAATACTCCTCGAGCGTCTCGCCCTTCCAGGCAAAGACCGGGATGCCTGCCTTGGCAATGGCCGCTGCGGCGTGGTCCTGCGTGCTGAAGATGTTGCAGCTGGCCCAGCGCACGTCGGCGCCGAGCTTGGCCAGCGTCTCGATCAAGACGGCCGTCTGGATCGTCATGTGCAGCGAGCCGGCGATCTTCGCGCCCTTGAGCGGCTGCTTGGCCGCGTACTGCTCGCGGATCGCCATCAGGCCGGGCATTTCGTGCTCGGCGAGTTCGATCTCCTTGCGGCCAAAGTCGGCCAGCGTCATATCCGCAACTTTGAAATCCTGAGTCATCACTGCAGTCGCCATCGATTGTCTCCGTCAGTTCTCGAAACAGTTAATCACTTACTCATCTCAACATCGGAAAGTCCGCGCGGCCGTTCTACTTTCGTTCGGCGGTCAGCGCGAAGAGTCCGGGGGCATCCATTTCCCGCGGCGCGGTCGCCGGGGATATCAGTTCGGTGCGGCGGATATTCGCGAAACCGCCGGCCATCGCCGTCTTTGCAAGTTCCTCCGGATCGAAGCCCCACCAGAAGTCCTGCATCGTGTCATAAAACGCCTGATTCTCATGCGAGTGCTGCTCGATCACGATCAGCCGTCCGCCGGGGCGCAGGACGCGTTGCATTTCCGCCAGCGCCTCCGGGGGTTTCGGGACGTGATGCAGCACCAGGCACGCAATCACCAGATCGCACCCGGCATTCTCCAGCGGAAGCTCACTCAGGTTGCCAGAGTGAAGCTGAACGTTGGTCAGTCCCTTCTCGCTCACGCGCCGTCGGGCACACTCCAGCATCGCCGCCGCCGGCTCCACCGCCACGACGCGTCGGAAGTGGGCGGCCAGATGAGGCAACAGATATCCCGTCCCACAACCGACATCCGCAACGACCCAGTCGGCAGGCAGGAGGCTAATGAACGCCTCCCATGCAAATCCCTCGCCGAACGCAGCGCAGCGAAGCTCGTCCCACCGCTGCCCCATGCGCTCGAAGAAGCTCACATCGCCGTCGCTGCGCTGTCGCAGTGCTCGACGCAATCGACCTTCCAGAACCGCGGGAAGCGGCTGCGAGCGCAGCCATTCGAGGATCACTCCGCGAACGTCGTCCGATGCTCTCGGGTCGGTCACGGCCTGATAAAAGACCGTCGTACCGATCCGCCGATCCCTGACCAGGCCGCTGTCGCGCAGAACTTTCAAATGACGTGACACGGTCGACTGCGGCTGCGAAAGGATCGTCACCAGTTGTCCGACGTTCAGCTCCTCCGACAGAAGCAGTTGGAGCAGCCGGTGGCGCGTGGTGTCCGCGAGACAGCGAAATACCTCATCGCTGGTCGAAGCTGCCGCGGAACCATTCTGTCGCGTACTAGTATCCATCAAGCCGGATTATATGATTCTTCATCAAGTTGTCAATCCGGATTTAGAGTGACTCCTCGATCCAGAATCCTGGCGGCCAGTGAGGGACCGATCCCGAATGGGCCGCCGGCACCTCGAATCGAGAACTTACCTAAGATAACGGGCTTAACTACTTATGAAAGCTAGACTTGTGACGCTTGGATTAGCGGGCGGTCTTTTGCAGGTAGAGAATGGCGTCCAGCGCTGAACCCAGGAGCGGGCTTTGCTCGCGCTTATCAACAGCCTCTTTAAGAAGGTCGTATGCCTTCGTCTGGGCTTCAAAGCTGGCGTCGGCGTCGTCCGCCTTGATCGCGGCGTCAAGTAGCAGGCATGCCGCCTCGCCGACCTGGGCCTCCCAGACATAGTTCTTGCCGCTGATGGACGTGTTGTCCGGGAATCGAAGATTGACGCGGTTGATCAGCGTCGCCACCTGCTGATAGGCCTTCGCGGCTTCGGCGAGTTCGTTGATCGCTTCGGTCTTATGCTTCTCGACGTCCTCCGAAACCGGGCCGGGCTCGTCAGCGCCGCTGAGTTGGGCGACGTATTTGGCGATCTCATGCTCCGCGAGCATACCCTGAATCTGGTCGAATCGAACGGTAGCGGAGGCAAACAACGCGTTACCGACGAGCGTCTGAACATAGGCCTCGGCCTCATGATCCTGGCTGACGCGCTGTAGTCGCTCGTCAACGCTCTCGCCGGAACCGGCTCCCTGCATCGCATCACTGGTGCGCTTCTTGGCGGCGCTAACCGCGGCCTTCGCGGCGGAGGCTGCCTCTTTCAGGAGCTTCAGGGCAGCGTCCTCGCTCTTCTCCGCATTCTTCACGCGCTTGGAGGCTTGAGCCAGTTGCTCGTCAATGCGTGCGACTTCCGCCTGGAGTGTTTCGGCGAGCTGCGCCTTGCGCGTTGCCGTGGCCTCGGCCGATTCCACGAGCGCCGCGATCTCCTTTGTCAGTGACTCTCGCATTGAGTTCAGCGCCGCTGTCTGCTGGCGAAGCTGTTCCAGCCGAAACTCCAGCACACCGATGCCGGGCTCCGGCGTGCCACCTTCGTATGCGGGCTCTGAGAATTCCTGATCGTCGGTCGCAACTTCGGTCGCGCCCCGAAGCGTGCCGTTCTGGATGGCGGCCGCGGCGGCCTCAGCCTCGCGCGCCTTCGTCGACAGCGCTGCATAGCGGTCGCTTTGAGATTCGATCTTCCCTGAGGCCGCCAGCTCTTCAAGCTCAGACCGTGCCTCGGCCGCCTCTTCCGCAAGTGAATTCGCCTCCGCCTTGCGAGACGCAATCAATGCTTCAAGCCCGGCCATCGCCTGCGCCGCCTGCTGGCTTCCCGCATCGGCGCGAGCCAGGCTTTCCTGCTTTTGCTGAATAATCGCTTCTGTTGGCCTTGCTTCCAATGCCGCGAGAACCGATCGTGTCTTGCCCAGACTGGTGGCTCGCTGCTCGACGCCGGAACGCAGAATCGACGCCTGCGATCGCTCGAATCGCGCCTTGTCTACTTCCAATCTCGCCTTGGCCATCAGGAACAGTGACCGCACGCGATTGACATCCAGACTGTTAGTCGCTGATGCGTTTCCAACCGTCAGCGACCGAATCTGATTCATGGCCGCATCGGCCCGGGACACGACACTCGCGGCCGCCTTCAGCGGCTCGAGCGCTTCCTTCAGGACATCCTCGCCGCGGGGATTCACGCGATTCACGATGCCTTTGCCCAGGACCGTCGTGTTGCGTTCCATGTCGCGCATTTCAAGCGCCGTCAATTCTTCAACCAGGGCGGCCGATTCGCGCATGACTTCGCGATTCCAGATTCCCGGGTGCTCCTGGGCGAAGCGATATCCCACGGCGGGGTCGATCCCGTCGGGGTCGTCGCCGCTGTGCAACATGTAATTGAGGAGGGCCAGTTCGTGATCGAGATTGGCGACGGCCCGGCGCAGCGTGTCAGAATCTTCGGACGCTGCCTCCGCCAGGGCTCGATCGTCCGAGCGCAACATCCTGAGATAGAACGGAGAGCCTGCAAGCGCGCCCACGAGGACAACGGCGAGGCCCAGACCGAGTATTCCGCCGGGTTTTCCTGCCACGTTTGTGATCCCTTAGTTGAACTTACCGGGTTCGACCCGCAAATGGCGCGTGACCGAACTCCCCCCGGGGCATGCATGATGCCAAAAGCTTGCGGATGCCATATTTATCACGCTCGACGTCCAAAGTCAACCGGCCCGAGCCTTTCGCGGCTTGTCGCATGAGGTCCGACCCCCGGCCCGGCGCATCAGGGGATTCATTACCGGCGGGCCTTCTTTTCGGGCTCGATAAACCGCAGCGCGTCGCGCAGGGCCTGTGGTGACCAACTGATCACCATGTATCGGTCGGTGACTTTCAAAGCCGGGCCCGGAATGGCCGCCTGAATGTACCAGATGCCCTCGTCGTCGCGCTTCACGCTGACCCGCGCCAGCACGGTCTTATTACGCTCGGCGCGTTCATCGAGGTAACGGCTCCAGGCCTCAAGCAGGGAGTTGATCGACGCGGAAACGGCGCGGCCGTTATCGATCTCGATGGCGATCGTCAGCGCGAACGGGATTCGCAGGGGATGCTCGGGGTAGTCGAAGAGAATCACCGTCTCGCCGATATGCTCGATCAGGTTTCCGCCGATGTCGAGGCCGCGTTCCTGCTCGAGGCGCTGCCAGGCGGTTTGCCACTTGCGATAGTTGCTCTCCGATTGCGCCGCGACCCAGGCACGCGGAAGATTGTCCACCAGCCACCGCGTCGGCACCTTAATGATCGCAAAGTGCTTGGCCTCGTCGGGCACGATGCGCAGATGGTCCTTTGAGTAAAGTGACGGATCGCTGTAGAGCCGCGTCACGTCTTCGGTTCCGCGACGATAGTATCGACGCCAAGTCAGCGCCCGCCCTTCGATGCCGACGGCCCACATGTCCTGCCGAATGTCGTCAGCCTGAAGCGCCGCGGCCACTCGGGCGACCCGGCCTTCGGCCGCCTCTCCCAATCGCTCGCGGAGCTGCGTGAAATCCGTCACCCAGTGCGCGAAACAGTCGCGAACGTGCGTCTGCTCGGCGCCCCTTCGATACCAGTCGTTCCGGGAAATCGACGTCGCCTTCCCGCTCGCGACCGACACCACGCGATCGTATGCCCCCTCGCCGAACGTCAGCACGAAGGAGTCGCCGATCGTGCCCCACTCCCAGACGGCCCATTCCTTCAGCCGATCGTCCACCAGGCGCTGGTACTCGAATTCACCCGCCTTGTGAGTCGACAGTGCCGCAACGTCCCGATTCGTATATCGACTCATCACGCGATAGAGTTGCTCGGTGACCGGTTTGCAGCTCTCGCCGGTGCGGAAGACCACCGCGACCTGGAGCTTGTCGAGCCGCAGAATCTTCTTCTGCCTGCCGGGTTGATCATCGTCACCGCCCGGCTGGACGAGCTTGGTGGACACGTCCAACAGTGCGAGTGCGTGCTCGTATCGACCCAGTAGCGGCAGGGCCGAAATGATGTCCGCATAGACCTGTCCGTCGCCGGGGATCAATCCCGCGGCGTTGAGAAACCCCACGATTGACGTCAGCGAGACAGTCGGTCCCTTCGTTTCGTCGGCGGGCTGAGTCGAACTCTCCCCCATCAGAAACGAATACGGCCTGGCGGCATACACCACCAACGCATCCGACGGAATCAGATCCATGATGGGAGCCGGCTTCCCGTCGTAACCCATCGCGGGCGACCAGGCGGCCAGAAAGATTAGCATCGCCCGCAAGGCGCGCGTGATTAAGTTTTTACCGGGGTTCGAATGATGGCGATTCATGTCATCTCGGAATGCCGGACCGTCGGGAATGGGCCCGTCGTTACTGGTTCGATTTGCGGTTGATTCTACGACTTTTCGATCGCCGCGCGAACCGCGTCGAGAATGTCCTCGGGGGCCGGCCGATCCTGCACGCGAACGCTCTTGCGACGCCAGAGGATGCTGCCGTCCCGACCCACGAGGACCATCGCCGGCATGGCGACATCCGACTTGCCCGGCCCCATGCCCACGTGACGCAGACCGTAGGCGTCGAGCGTCTTGCCGTCGGCGTCGCTCAGGATCGGGAAGTTCAGCTTCCTCTTCGTGACCACCTCCCGCGACTTCTCCGGCGGGTCCACGCACACGGCCATCATCCGCCCGCCCATTTTCGTCAGCTCTTCAGCAACCGGATGGAGCCCAACGAGCTCCGAGACGCATACCGCTCACCAGAAGCCGCGATAGAACACAAGCAGCACCGGCCCCTCGGCACGCGCGTCGGCCAGCGATACGGCGCTGTTGTTCTCATCCTTCAGCGTGAAATCCGGCGCGGTCTTGAGTCCGTCGAACTTCGGCGAATCGGGCACCGCGCCCATCACAAAGAACCCGAAGAAGAACAGCGCCACCCAGGCGAAGTTCAGCCCCGCCAGAATCTTCGTCGAGACGCGCGGCCCGCGCTTCATGCCCACGAAGGAAAGCCACAGCCCCAGCAGCAGCAACACGAAGGCGGAGGCGCCGGTCGAGCGAATCCACGGCACCTCGATCAGCATCATGTACGACGCCGGTCCGGCTACCGCAAGGAAGAGCCCGCCGACAACAGCAGGCCAGGGCGATCGGCCGCCCGACTTCGCGTTCACCGTTTGAGTTTCAATGGCAGGGTTCTGAGTCATACGGGGGAATCATATCCCGGCCCGCCCCCGGCCGCATCCATGGGCCGGGCAACGAGTAGTACGGGCCTTCTTTAGGGTGGGCTCTGCCCACCAATTTCGGTACTGGCATCATTTGCCTCAATCCGAGCCGCGACCGCCTGCCCTTTACGTCGCAGGGCGATGTCAAGGGTCAGGGAGGGGTCAGCGCGAAATGTGCGACCCGGCTGCGACTCGCGCGTGCGTTTCTGCCGGCCGATGTGTATCGCCCGCATTCCGTCGCGGTGCATGACCGCCTCGAAGGCGTCGATGTCGGGTCGGCCGACCTTGTCCATCTGCTTGACCTGAATCGGGAACCAGTCTTGGGCGAACATGTGATCGGTGTGGACCTTCATTCCCTTGGCCGTCGGCTCGGCGGGCTTAATGCCGACCGGGAAGTCGGACGTAGGGTGGGCACTGCCCACCACTTTCGTACCGACCCACTCCCGAATGCACCCGCGCGATTCGAGTCTAACCTTGCCTCGGCACGCGCGCGGGCGCGCGTCTTAACGGCAGCCCCGTTCACGAGGCCTATCCGCAGGGCTGTCTCGCCATTGAGGACTGGTTCCCGTGAGTTGATTCCCAAGCCGCTGAATCATGACATGGGAATGGATTCGCAGTCGCGTGCGTACCAGAGACGATTCCCGCATCAACCCCAGGCTCGGCTTTTCGGACATTCGCCAATAACTCCAGTTCTCTGCGCTACTTGCGGCTTGCCTTGCGAGTTGAATTCTGACTGGGAATAGTCGATAATACTAGTCGAATTGACCCGGTTGCCGAACTGTCACCGTATGGTGTGCGTGCCCCTCGCGGGCTAGGCGTCGGGTTTTTCTTTGCGCGGTTCCGGATCATTCGGATTCGACGGTGCGGACCAAATCGGACACCTTTCCCATTCAATCGGGAAACCCATGCTTTTCAATGGGATTCGCGTGAAATCAGACAGCAGAACACGAAAACGATCTGCCCAATGGCTCTGCGGCGCGATGCGGCTGAGGCAATACCGACATATGGTCAGAACTCCAAACATGCGATTGTTCTGGACCACTACTGGAGCATGCCAATCGGGATAACTGTTGGCGAGGGGAATAAGCGGCTTCACGCCCAGCTCTCGATTCCAAAGTCTTCCATGATGAGCACAGATATTGCGAATCGTATTGAGCGCCATCAGCCAGGACTCGAAAACACGGCCCGGCATTCCAAAGAGGGATGATACAGTTTGCTTTATCCTATGGGATGACCCGCGGAATAAGCTGAGGACGCTTCCGAAAGTCATGATTTCCGTAGCCATCCAAACCGGTAGATATTTGTGATACGCCCCATACTTCCGGCGGAAGTGATCGACGAATGGCTCTTTACTTCTCGCGGTTTCGTCTTCGATTCTCAGCAAGAATTCGTTGTACCGCCGCGAGTCCAGTTTGGGCATTGATGCGGGATGGCACGCATAGCCGAAAGGGCCATGCTCGTGCGCATGGTTGTAGGCAAGCTGCGATCGGACGGCTACCTCGATTCGTTCGATTGCGTCCATTACATGCAAACGCAATCGGCGATCAAAAACGTAACGATCCCAGACAGCGTCAAATGTCGTGCCGTCCTTGAATGTGTCGTCGGTGTTTCGGAACGGAAACCAGTATCCACTCAGACGGTAATAGTTGACCGATGCAAGGCGAGAGATGAGGACAGCCCGGTCCCCGGCAATGCCACGACCGATTAACTGGTCCGCTTGCTGTTCAAAAGAGAGCGGGGGCTTTGTGTACTTCATTGCCCAGCCCCGGTAAAAAAGAAAAACCCGCCGAGAGATAGCGTACCTTGCGGCAGAGGCCCGGCGGGTGTACTGACTGAAGGATATATACCCTTTCGGTATTCGTCAAACGAAAGCGTACCTTTTTCTACGTTTTTATGCCTTTTCATACTTTCTCATTGATTTACATGCGTTTGCAAGCACCTGCTATCGCCAAACTCCAGTTTTCCAATCCACGATCGGCATTTGGAACCGCCTAATAACAAGCCCGTTTGCACGGTGCAAACCCTACTTCCCCGCCCGCGCCAGATTCATCCGCAGCAGATTCCCCAACACCCGCTGATCGATCTCCGCGCGTCGCGCCGCGAGCGCGTGGGGGGTGGCATCGGCATCTTGCCGGTGAGGCAGCGCCTGCCCCGCCCCGGTTTCGGTCCAGACTTCCGCCCAGTCTTCCGACCACTCCCCGGCCGCATCGACCGCCGCGTAGGCCGCGAGCACGGCCCGGTCCAGCTTCTCATGCGCGAGGCGGAGCCACGTCGGCCGCTCGTTGTAGAGATTCGTAAGCGTGCGCTTTTTGAGTCGGGCATCCTTCGCGGCCCGGGCCATGATCGCCGATTGCCGGATGAGCGGCCGGGCTTCGGCGGGCACGTCGGCGAAGTCGTCTTCGGCATCGACGGCCCTGGCGATCGGCTCGATCCACTCGGGCGGGTTGAGCCAGCGCTCGCGCTGCTCGTTCAACTCCCGCGCGGCCTCGCTGATCCGTTTGTAGGCGGCGTGGTCCTTCGGTTCTTTGCCCGGCGGCCATGGGAGCGGGAAGGACTCAAAACAGCTTGTGGGGGTGTAGCGTGGGCGGTCCTGTAGAAACGTACCCGTTCGCAGTGCCCACATAACATGCATAGAACTCTGTAACGCACCGAGAAAATAGTCGTCACTTCGGCTGAAAACGGTTGTGCTGTGATCAGGCAAGAACGATCCTGTCATCCATACGAAGACTCTGTGTTTGGTTACGTTGCCAGTGATAAGAAATCGGGCGCATTGGCCAATTGCTCGCCTCATCGACGGACCAGGCCGCATGTGTAGCCACCATTCTTTGCGGGAAGGTCGTCCGCTTTCTCTCTGTGGCTTTACTTTTCGTAGTACGTATTCAAAGGCCGCCTGAAACTTTGAGGAATCTTCTTCAGATCGCTCAACTCCAAAATCAACTATCCAGTGACAGCGCGATCGTCGATTGAGGTCGTTGGCAATTACTTGGGGACGCACGACCTCGCCCATTGAATGGCCATGTGGCGTAGGCTGCGCAAGGAACTCGCGCGCTTTGTCCCAGGAAACGTCGAATGAGCCCCCTTTCATATCACCAATGTATGCCACGTCTGAGTTTTCGGTTAACGAGCAAGCATCGGTGATATCAACGCTGGCCGTAAGGTCGTGATTGATCCTCGCCACGAGTTTCCCATTTAGCTTCGTCTCGGCGGGTAATGAGGCACCAAAGCAAACGATAGAAATATTGACTGCCGCGCCTTCAAGTATCCAAGGCCGATCAGACTGGGCCATGAAAATCGACGTGACTTTGGAGATTCTACGAAGCACTTCCCGAGCGGGGTCGTTGCGGATTGCCTGTGTAGCAAGTAGCCCGACCCTAACCTTCGGAGCATGTCGAATCTGTTCCATCGCGAGTTCGAACCAGTAGCAACAAAGATCGCTGAATCCGGGAATCCGGTCTTCGTAAACGTCGAACATTGTCTGAACGTAGGCATCTCCGAGCCCGCCTCGCAGCATTTTCGTACCAAGAAACGGTGGATTGCCGATGATGAAGTCCGCCTCAGGCCACTTCGCGGGGACCGGCAGCTTAGGGTCGGATAGGTCGAGGATCGCGTCTCGATTCTCGATCGTCTGGAGCGGCTCAAGAATCGGATCGCGCGGAGCGACGAAGCCGTTATCGCGCATCCATTGCAAGTACCCGATCCAGATAACGACCTGCGCCAGCTCCGCGGCGTAGGGATTGATTTCGATGCCGTGGAGCTGCGTCGGGCGGACGCGCGGGAACATGCCCACGCCGATATCCGGCCGGGCTGCGAATGTGATGACTTCCTTTTCCAGATTGAGAAGTTGCTGAATCGCGACGTAGAGGAAGTTTCCCGAGCCGCAAGCCGGGTCGAGGATGCGCGCCGATGCGAGGTGCGAAACGAATTCCTGTAGCGCCTTTTCGATGGCTTTCTCTGCCGCGCCGACCGTCTTGCCCGTCTTGCTCTTTCGGCGGCGTTCAAGCTGCTTCTCTACATCGTCCTTGACGGCCTCCCACTCGCGACGGAGTTGAGCCAAGATGACCGGCTCCACGATGAGCATGATGTCTTCGCGGCTCGTGTAGTGCGCCCCGATCTGTGCCCGGGCCTGCGGATCGAGCGAGCGCTCAAAGAGCGTGCCGAAGACGGCGGGCTCCACGCTGCCCCAATCATGCTTCGCGGCGGAGAGGAGCGTCTCGGCATCGGCGGGCTTCAACTCCAGCGCGGGCGAATCATCGAACAAGCCGCCGTTAAACCACGGGACATCATCGACGCCGAACGCGCCCCCGGTCCGCATCTTGTCGAAGAGGTCGGTAAGCCCGGCGGTGAGTGAGGCGAGATTGTTCCGGCGGCTGTCCACCAGGCGCTTAAAGAGGTCATTCGGCAACAGCCCCACGTCTTCAGCGAAGAGGCAGAACATGCACTTCATGAGGAAGTGCGCGGCGACGTGCGGATCGTGCCCGCGCTTGCGGAAGCGGTCCGCGAGGGCGGCGAATTCCTTCGCTACGTCTTCGGTGACTTTCTCCGGGGTGAGCGTTGGCTTGAAGGATTCGGGCTCGGTGAAGACGCGGCGGAGGAGGTCGAGGACATAGGGCTCGGCGGTCTGCTCCAGCCGGACGATATGCACCTGCTTCGCCGTGCCGGTGAAGTTGCTATGAATCTCGGTGCGCTCGATGTCGCTGACGATGAGCAGCGGCGGGTTGTCGAGGGCCTCGCGATAGACGCAGAGCTGCCGGTAGGCGTCGGCGAGGTCTTTGTATTTGCCCCGGCGCTTGTATTCCCAGGCGAACTTGCCGCGCCACCAGACATCGGCGAAGCCGTAATCTCCTCGTGAACCGGCGGACGCGGCCCCAGTGACGGCGACGCCCTTCTCAAAGGTGTATTCGCCCCCCGTGGCGTCATGCTCGGCGGGCGTCGGCTGCCCGAGCATCCGGCAGAGGTCGATGAAGTGCTCCTGGCTCGCGGCGCGCTCGGACAGCTCCACGCGCGACCACTTGGCGACGAAATCGACGGGGGACATCTGGCCCGACTTCATGGCGGGATTGTGAGGGAGGGCGGCGAGCGTGTCGAGGCGAACGGGGCAAGTCGACGATCCGGCGATTCGTCATGCACAGTGGCAATGCACCGGCGTGATCTAACTCTGCCGGTGGGACCCTGGCCGCAAGAGGCGTCGAGGAGAATCCGCGCGGGTGCATTCGGAAGCGGATTCGTGATCCACGTCCGGCAGGGGCGCGCGGACGCCACGGATTGGGCAATGGGTTAATACGAAATTGGTCGGCACTGCCCACCCTACGTCCCGCCGCTTCGCGGACGCCATCAGGGCCGGCCCACGGCGCGGACAGGGAGCAAGTGTGCGCAAATAGAGGAGCGTCCACCCATGCCCGGCGATGGAGATTTCAATTGCCCGCGCGATTCGAATTGCAAAACCCTCGACCCCTCGACCCCTTGGCCCCTGGGCCGCTTGGCCCCTCCTGGTGTCAGGCCGTTTTCACTTTGCCACCCTCGTTTTTCAAGGACTTACAAACGAACTTTCCCGAAACTTTCCGGGCCTGTTCGGGCATACACCAGTCTTGTTTCACCTTGCGCGTTTTCACGAAAAACCGCAAAAAACCCGAACCGCCCCAACACACGCCCGCCACGCGAGTTGCAAGCGTCCGCCAAGGCTTTTTTCGCCTATTGTCACCTTCGATTTTGCTGGACTTGCGCGCACCCTTCGCCGACCCGGAGATTCACGCCCGGCAGCCGCGCGGGCGGTACGTCTCGGGAGAGCACCGCGCCCGATTCGGCTCCACGGCCCGCTTGCTCACGCGCGCGGCTCGGATCGGGGGCGAGCGCTGCGCAGAACCTCTGCCCGATTCCACGCAAAACCGCCCGAAAGGCGAACCGCCCCAACACACGCCCGCCGCGCAAGTTACATCCGCCCCAAACGCAGTGACTCACCTTATGTCACCTTCGATCTTGCTGGACTTGCGCGCGAGCAATGCGCTTGCCTTTACCCTCGGCCCCTTGGCCCCTCGATCCCTTGGCCCCTTTTTTCACCTTATGCCACCTTGGATTCCTTGCCCCCGATCACGCGAAATCTCAAATCGAAGGAGTCGATGATCGCCGCGAAATGCACAGATTTTGACGTTTTGACTTTTTGCCATTTTGACGTTTCTCTTATATTGCCCACGCGAACGACACCTTCAGCGCCCCAGGGAGCGAAAATGGCCACCCCCAAGACGACCGAACCGTCGCCCAGACGATTCATTGACCAGTTGCAGCCCGGCGAGCAGGTTGCCGACCAGGTCTTTCTCATCGCCAAGAAGGACCTCCGCACCACGACCAACGGGGGTCTGTACATCCACCTCGTCCTCGCCGATCGAACCGGCCAGCTTCTGGGGCGCGTCTGGAGCGCCACCCAGGCGCAATATGACACCATCCCCGAGGGCGGCTTCCTCCGCATTCGCGGCCGGACCGAGAGCTACAAGGGGGCGCTGCAGTTCATCGTCGACGGCATGAAGCCCGCTCAGAAGAATGAGGTCGAGGTCGGCGACTTCATCCCCAGCACCGCCTACGACGTCGACAAGATGTGGGCGCGCATGCTGGAGATCCTGCGAACGGTCAAGCACCCCAGCCTGCTGGCCCTGATCAAACAGTTCGTCAAGGACGAGGGCATCGTCTCGGGCTACAAGAAGGCCCCGGCCGCCGTCGCCAATCACCACGCCTTCGTCGGCGGTCTCCTCGAACACACACTCAGCCTGATGGAGATGGCCACGCGGATTCTCGGCGCCACCGACGAAAAGACCAGCCACTACCCGCAGGTCAGCCGCGACCTGGTCCTCACCGGGCTCTTCCTCCACGACATCGGAAAGACCGCGGAATTGACCTATGACACGAATTTCACATACACCTCACCCGGCCAGTTGGTGGGGCACATCGTGCAGGCCTCCATCTGGATTGACCGAAAAGCCGCCGAGGTGGAAGAGGAGACCGGTCAGCCGTTCCCGGCGGACTTGCAGAATGTATTAACGCATATCGTGCTGTCCCATCATGGCCAGTATGAGTTCGGCAGTCCCAAACTGCCCGCCTGCCCCGAGGCGATCCTCATCCACTATCTGGACAACATCGACGCCAAGCTGAATATGGCATTTTCAGCGATCCGCGACGCGCGCAACGCCGAAAGCGATTGGACGGAATGGGTAAAGCCGCTTGAGACGAGAATTTACAAAAAAGACGTGCTGGGCCGACAAACTCCCAATGATTGATGCCCACCTGACGTTTCGTTTGCTGCGCCATACAGACTATGTACCAAATTTCTCAATGTTAGACAGATGACAAATTGCGATGTCTGGTGTAGGGTATGTCCAGAGATACAGGAGGCAAGACTATGTAACTGGAGTTGACAGTATGGCTCGAAACGCATTGACCGAATTGCAAACCCTGATCCGCAAGCTTCACGCCGAACGACAAACCCATCTCGCCGCCATCCAGGAAATCGAAGATACATTCCAAACGCTGGGTATTGACCCGGGCGAGGGCGGCACAGGTCGCAAGCGTCGCGGACGGCCCCCGGGCCGAGCCGGCGGTAAAGTCGGCGGCAAGCGCAAGCGAAGGAAGTACGCAACCAGCGGTACGCAGTCGATTCTCAGCTTCATCTCAAAGGGCAACCGCAACGGCGCATCGGGCGCTGAAATCGCCAAGCACTGGAAGTCCGAACACCGTGCCGGAAGCAGCTACAATATCATCAACATGCTTCTCAAGGCGGGCAAGGTGAAAAAGAAGAAACTCAAGGGCGAGCGCGGCAGCCTGTACATGGCCGCCTAAGCCGGCAGGCCGAGCTGAAAAAGCAGTGCCGACAAGAGGCCCCGTTTCATCCCGAAGCGGGGCTTCTTTATTGCGCCCAAGTACCTCAGAAGTGGATAAGGGTACTGATGAAAAATCGATCGCTGTCCGGCGCATCACCGGTCTGCTCGGCGAAATTGCCGGGAATGAAATGAGCGTAGCCGATCTCGATGGTCAGGTTCTCCGTGACCTTTCGTCTTGCATAGAGGTTGAACTCGTGGCCGATGAACCTCCCACTATCGCCCTCGGGATCGATTCTCTCTGAGCGAATCCAGGCATCGCGCTTGCTCGCCAGCCAATTGGCTCGATAAAGGCACGAGAGCAGCGTTTTGGAATCCGGCTCAACGCGGATTTCCATCGCCGGTGAAAGCATGTTCGACCACTCGAAGAAATCGGTGCTGCCGTAATGGCCGTTCGACGAACCAAACAACCGGTTGAATCGTTGTTGAACCCCGTCGTTGGGCGAGCGATCACCGGAAGCGTAATTGAGCCAGGCCGCGAGCCGTGGCTTCCATTTGTGGTTGAACGTGTATCCCAACTCTGTGTGTGCCGCCACGGCCCGATGAGACAGCCCGCGATTGCGCCCATACTGAAAGGCGGCATCCACGTCATAATCGAATCGGGTCTTGGGAATGTCGCCGTAGGTCCGCATGCCGAAGGTGTGAAGTTCGATGTCCTTCTGATTCCAGCCGCGCCGGTCGTTGTCGAGAATGAGATAGTAGGGCTCAATAGTCGCCACGGGGGCCCAGCCGCGCCATGCGCCGACGAGGCCATAGAACCATCGCTGCTCATCACCATGGTCAAAGCGCCGAGGCTGGATCGCCACGGGCTGGGCAGCGAAGAACTCGAGCTCCCAAAGTGACTCCTGATCGCCGGCGCGCAGTCGGAATCCGTCAAACGCATTTGTTGTATTTCGGTAGCCATTTCGAGTGCGAAGGCGGCGATCCATATAATCATTGGCCAACCGCCCTACCTGCAGACTCAGTGGCTGCCCCTGGCCGGCGGCGTCTTTGAAGTACATTTCGCCGTACGCCTGAAGAAGATCGTTTTCGTTCACATCCTGCGTCGAATCCGGAAACTTGGTGTTAAAGGCTCGAGAGTCCTGAAACTCAACACCAAAGCGAACGGGATCGAGGATGTCCTGAACTCCCAGGAACGACCGAGACCGCATCAGGAATGGCTGGCGGCGCGCCAGGTCATTGACATAGTCGTCGTCAAAGTACTCATATCTGGTTCGCTGCTCGACGCCGAAGAGCAGCCAATCAACCGGCTCGAGCGGATCGTAGCCCCACTCGCTGAGCGGCCTGGCATAGGACGCCGGTTCCGCGCTGCGACTTGCGGAAATGGACTTGGGGCGGAAATAGTACTTTGGTGGTTCCTGGTCGGCGGGCTCACTGGTGGCGTCCTCTGCCGGTTGACTTGTTGACGGCAGACTGCGATCGGTACCTTGAACTTCTGATGTAGCCGTGGAATTATCTGTTTGAGCGAAAGCAGCGCCGTAAGAAAACAGCAGCAAGAAGATGGGCCGGGCAGGTGGAATCGGGCACCTTCGCCCCGGCCCATCGATCGTTGCGGCTTCCACTTTGGCATGCCCCATGACGACATTTGCAATTTGCGCCACTTGGCGGCGACTCATACCCGCTGCCGGTCTAGTCGATCTTTGTCAGTGCCGAATCAAGATCCTTGCAAACGTCGAAGAACTTGTCCAGATGAGTCGTCTTGAGTACAGCCTCAACGAAAGGACTGACCGCCGCAAGCATGAACTTGACGCCCTGTGAATTTGCCAGGGCCGTGATGCGCACCAGGTCGCCGAGGCCGGCGGAACTGATATAGCTGACCTGGGACATTTCAAGAATGACGCCGCCCTTGCCTTCATCCAACAACTTGGTGACCGGCTCGGCCCAGTCGCGATCGTCTCCCCCGGTCATTGAACCATTTAGAAAGACGACCTTGGCCGATCCACGTTGTTCCACATGCACTTTCATGAATGCCTTTCAATTTGCCAAGTAACGGGGCCGAGATCAGTTTTCATCGTTGCTCAGGGCGTCCCGGTCGGCGCGGTTGTCGTTTGTTTTCTGCTTGCGCTCCAGATCAATGCTCGCCCGCCCATCTTTCCAGCCGCGATCATATCCCTGGCCGTATTCCTTATCCATGATCCACAGCCACATCCAGCCTGCATGATCGTCCATCCAGGAATCCTTGGCCTCCCGCATGCCGTCGCGGTAGCCGCGATTGTATTCGCCGCCTGAGTACTTGATGGTCCGTGCCTCGCCGGTGCTCGTGCCGTTCTCGCAACCGGCAAGCGCAATCCCGAACAGCATCGCCCCGCAGCACAGAAACCGCAGCGGAAACCCAAGATACGCGGCGTGGCGAATAAGAAAGGATTTCGAGCGTGATCGCATTTGTCCCCTCAAGCTCTATTTCTTTCCGGCCTGACGATATACGCCGCGTTCGCAGGCGACGACGAAAGTTTCCGCGTTCGTCTTGAGCAGTTCCCAATCATGACGGATTCGGTCCGCCTCGTCCGCCTCGATATGGCCGTCATTGGCCACGGCGTCGCTCACCTCATTGAGCAGTTCGCTGAAGGCGCGCACGAGTTGCTGGGTTGACTGGAGCAGGTCGGTGTTGATGTTCGCGCTTTGCTCCTCAGGATTGTGAACAAAGAAACCGCCCGCCTCATGGCACAGCCAACTGACCACGGAAATGTGCGACGTGACGCGGACGATCTCTCTGATCCGATCGAGTGGATTGCGCGCGCCGCTGGCATCCGGGTCATCGCTTTCCGACTCTTCGCACCACTTGTAAACGAGTGCAGGACTGAGTCGCAACTCGGCGGCCAACGCCTTGACGCCGACCTTCTCGGCGGCCTCCTTGAGCACTTCGTGTGATTCCATTTCGCTCTCCGCCTGCCGCCCTCACCCCAATGCGGCGAACCCTAAACGCGCCTGTCCGGTCAGCCATGCCCCCGTTCGGGCTCCAGTTTATTCGGTCCGCGCACTATAATCCCATCTTCGCGGGAGCACACGCATTGCCTAACGACGGCCCTATTCCTACAGCCCAATCGCTTACGAACCTCAGGAAGCTCCTCGATGAGGCGGGCCTGTCACCGCGAAAACGACACGGCCAGCATTTTCTGATTGACGCGAATCTCATGCAAGTGCTCGTGGATTCCGCGGAACTATCGCGGAGCGACTGCGTGATCGAGGTCGGCGTCGGCACCGGAAGTCTGACGAATTTACTCGCGGCCCGAAGCGGCCGGGTTCTGGGTGTCGAGATTGACGCAAAAATTCTGTGCGTCGCGGAGGAGGCGCTGGCTCATCGGCCCAATGTCACGCTGATCAATGCGGACGCCTTGCGGAGCAAATCCACACTGGGCGAGGAACTGCTGGGCGGCGTGCGTGACGCAATGCTCGAAGGGCACGAGACCCTGAAGCTCGTCGCCAATCTGCCGTATGACATCGCCACGCCATTGGTGATCAACCTGCTCCTGTCGGACCTCCCACTTGCGCGCCTTTGTTTCACTGTTCAAAAGGAAGTCGGCGATCGCTTTACGGCCGCGCCCGATACGTCCGACTACGGCGCCGTGGGGGTCATCGCCCAGTCGTTATCCCGAGTGACCCGAATTGCACGCGTGCCGGCGGAGGCATTCTGGCCGCGTCCGAAGGTTGAGTCCGTCATGATCCGCCTGGACCCCGTTGCCGCGGGCGTCCGACCGATGGGGCGACCGTCAGAATTCGCTCAATTCGTGCGAGGTTTTTTCCAGCACCGGCGCAAGACCATGTCGCATTTGATAAGACGGCGGCCTGAGCTGGCAAATGGCGAAGGGACGTTGGAATCGGCAGGCGTTGACCCTCGCGCCCGTCCGGAACAACTGAGTGTTCCACAGTGGCATCAACTGTACAAATCGACGCGATGACGGGGACGGGACCGGACGTTATACTCGACTCAGACGGCACGGTAGCCTTTGCAACCGAGACTCAGGATAGACGCATGCCCTCTCCGGACCATCCCTACGAGACGCTGACCAACACGCACCTGGTCAAGGGCGAGGACCTGAATCATCACAAGACGCTCTATGGCGGGCGATGTGTTGAGTGGTGCGTTCACATGGCTTATCTGACGGCGCAGAACTGCTTCGCGGAGTCCCGCTCTCTTGTCTTTATGTCGATTCGCAGCCTTTCGATGAGGTCGTCCGCCCGAATCGGGGACATGGTCCAGTTCGTCGGCCGCGTCGATTATGTCGGCGAGTCCACGATCGGCATTCGCATCGACGCTTACAAAGTGCAGCCCAAGGAAGATCAGAAGCCGGTCGCCACGGGGACTTTTCTTTTCTGCACGGTCGACGAAGAAGGCAAGGCGGTACCGCACGGGCTGCCCGCCTTGAAAGATCAGTCGGCCGCCAAGACTGCCCGATGGACGGCCGCAGCGCAAGAAGTCGCAACAGCCCGCAACTGACGCGGTCACCATGAATCTCGACGAGACGATTGTGGCCATCAGCTCGCCGCCGGGGGCGGGTTGGCGCGGGATTGTTCGGCTATCGGGCGATCGGGCGATCGCGATTGCATCGAATATCTTCTCCCCGGCCGACCGCGGCATGCTTGAGGCAACCGAGGGCGGCCGTGTCGTGTGCGGCAGTTTCCACGTTGACGGATCGGAACTGCCCGGGCACATGCACATCTTTCGCGCGCCTCGCAGCTACACGCGTCAGGACATGGCGGAACTGCACCTGCTCGGCGCACCATCGGTTCTTGGGTTACTGGTGGAATCGTGCCTTTATGCCGGGGCACGCCTTGCGGAGCCGGGTGAGTTCACCGCGCGAGCGTTTCTCGGCGGCGCAATGGATTTGTCGCAGGTTCACGGCGTCGCCGGAATGATTGCCGCTCGCTCGGACCGGCAGCTGCGCGCGGCCTCGCGATTGCTGCACGGTGAACTGTCGCGCACGGCCGAGCAGGCGCGCGAGGAAATCGCCGACCTTCTCTCACTTGTGGAGGGGGCCCTTGATTTTGCGGAGGAGCCCATCGAATTCATCACGGCCGAGGCCCTTTGCGAACGGCTCGACATGGTTGTCACGAACCTGGAGGCGACGGCCGCGGCCGGCCTGCGCATGGAGCGGTGGGATCGGCTTCCACTTGTCTGCCTCGCCGGGCCGCCCAATGCCGGCAAGTCGAGCCTGTTGAATCTGCTGACCGGCGTCGACCGCGTCATCTGCACACCGACCGCCGGGACGACCCGGGACGTGGTCAGCGCGCCGCTGACGATCGACGATCTGGAGTGTCTCTTAGTTGACACAGCGGGACTAGGCGTCCCGCGCGACGAACTGGACTTGACGGCGCAGCTTGCGGCCAGAAAGGCCCTGGCATCCGCCGACCTTGTGCTCCTCATCCTCGACGGCGCGGCGCTCGACGTGGACCCGGGCCCCGAGGAATTGGCGGGAATGTTTGAGCTTGCGCTGCCTCGGGAGGCGGGATCGGCGCCGTGCATTCGCGTCATCAACAAGTCCGATTTGCTTGCGAGCCGGCCTATGATTCGGACCGCTGCGGAGGCCGCGGGCAGCTTGCTTGTCAGCGCATCAAGCGGCGTCGGCTGCAGCGAGCTTTGTCAGCAGATTCACAGGACAATGCTCGGCCGCGAGGTGGACATTCATGAAGACGCCATCGCCCTCATGGCGCAGCACCGCGAGGCCCTTGAGCAGGCCATCGAGTCCGCCCGACGGGCGATCGACCTTGCCGGAAAATCGCGGGGCACACTTGCCAACGCAGACCTGGTCGCGGCTGAGCTTCACATTACCGCGAACGCCCTGGCCGCGCTCGTCGGCCGGGAGGATACGGAGTCATTATTGGGTCGCGTATTCGCCCGGTTTTGCGTGGGGAAGTGAGCCAGTGGCAAATCCGCTATCATGCCGGGCGAAGGGGTGAAGCGCATGGAACTTGACGGTGTTTTTCTGGATTTCTACGGGACCCTGACCGCCGGCGACCGGCAGGCGGTCGAGGGTGTCTGCGCGAACATCGTCCGTGATAACGGGCTCTCCATCAGCGCCTATGAGTTGAGCGTTACCTGGGGCGAGCGGTTTCTCAATTCGCTCGACTTCGCCTCGGGTAAAAACTTCAAGACGCTCTTCGATCTGGAGATTCAGACGCTGACCGACACGATGCAGGGGCTGGGGACCGAGGTCAACGCACCGAAATATGCTCGGCAACTCAAGGACTACTGGGAGAACCCCCCGCTTCAGCCGGAGGTGCGACAGTTTCTCGACGCCGTGCGGTACCCGATCTGCATCGTGTCAAATGCCGATCGCGAGGACATCATCGAGGCGCTGGGCAGGCACGGAGTCCGCGTCGATTTTGTTGTCACGTCGGAGGATGCGCGATCCTACAAGCCGAACCGAGAGATTTTCGAACTGGCCCTTTCTGAGACCGGTTGGCGGCGCGATCGCGTCATCCATGTCGGCGACTCGCTGCACAGCGACATCGGCGGGGCGATCATCGCAGGCATCCGCAACGGCTGGCTGAATCGGGTGCATCGCATCCACGACATCGGCACGCACCTGCCGGACCACGAATTCGAAGACCTCATGGGCCTGTTGCCATTAATTCAGCGAGACTGACCGGATGGCTTCTCGACGCCGCCGAGCCTCATCAACAGGCGATCCAGATTTGCCTTCGCCTCGGGGTGGGATGGGTTCGTCCGCAGGGCTGCCCGATACTGTTCGATGGCCTCATCCACCAGGCCGGTGCGGACGAGGATATTCGCGAGATTGACCCGGGCATCGGGGAAGTTTGGATCGAGTTGGATTGCCGTGCGATATTCTCTTGCGGCCTCATCGTCCTTGCGTGTCGCTTCCAGTGAGATGGCGAGGTTGTAGTGGGCGTCGCGCAAGTCGGGGTTCAATCTGATTGCCGTTCGAAACTGTTCAATGGCTTCGGCGTGGTCGCCACGGCGGGCGAGGACTGCACCCAGATTGACGTTTGCCCTGGGATAATCCTGGCGCAGCTGGGTCACTTTGCGGAATGCCGCGAGCGCGTCATCCGAACGGCCTGCTCTCAGGTAAATGTTGCCCATTTCGTAGTACGACAGGGCATCATTCGGGTTTGCAGCAATCGCCTTTGCGTAGACGTCCAGCGCATCGGCGTCTCGCCTGAGCATCTGGAAGGAATTCCCCATGTTGAAGAGCGCCTTGGTGTACGCGGGGTTCAGCTCAAGACACCGTCGAAAGGCATCAATCGCCTCGGTGTGATTGCCCGCGAGGCCCTCGGAGCAGCCCAGATTATATTGAGCCAGGAAGGAAGAGGGGACCACGCGCGTGCCGTGCCGCCAGAGTGTCACCCGATCACGCCAGACTTCGCATTGCCGCCATGTGAGTAGCGCCCACCAGCCTAGTACGATCACAAGCGGCAGCGCGATCGCCGCGAGCTTCAGCCGTAACCGCTTGTCATCAAGGAACTTCGAGACACCGCCCACAAGGCCCATCGCGAGGACGACACCCGGGAGATAGCTGTAACGATCGGCCACTTCCTGTCTGCCGCTCTGGAAAACGCCTAGAACAGGGAGCAGAAGTACGGTGTAGCAGATCGCCACCACCATCAATCCGGGGCACTTCCTTCGAAGACTGACCACAAGGGCCGCGAGGACAACGACGAAGGATCCACTCAGCACATACTTGATTGATGCGATCTCAACGGGCAACTTCAATTCGTAAAACGGAGCGAGGTGCAACGGCCAGAGCGACTTGTAGAGATAGAACACCAGTCCGTAGCACGCGACTGCCGCGCGCTCCGCGACGTTGAGATACACGAGGTCGATCGCCGCTCCGACTTCTCGCTGCGCTGCAATCGCGACGACGGCCGTCACCAAGGCCGCCGCGAAATACGGCAGCTTCTCAACGAGCACGCGTCGCGTTTCGGCGCCGAACCAGCCGCGGCCCCAGCCGATTCGCCGAAATGGATACCAGTCGATGACGAGGAGAATAACGGGAAGCGTGACGCCCATGGCGCGACTCAGCAGTGACGCCAGATAGATCAGAAAGGCACCGACGAGCCATGCGCGACTTAGACGAGTCACCTCGCATTGCAGGGCATGCAGGTACATCCATACGCAGGCCAGTAGCAGGCACGAACTCAACACGTCGCGGCGCTCGGTGATCCAGGCCACGGACTCCACCCGCAGCGGGTGCAGGGCGAAGAGCAAGCCGGCGGCGGCAGCTCCGAGACTGACTGCCGCACCCCCGGTGGTCAAGGATGTCAGGCCTTTGAGTATCAACCTCGAAATCAGAAACACCAAAGCGGCGCTCAGACTATGCAGGATGAGATTCGTTGTGTGGTAGCCGCGCGGGTTCATTCCCCACAGGGCATGGTCCGCGGCCAGTGATACCCAGGTGAGCGGCTGATAGTGGCCCACGTGGAAAGTCGTAAACATCCATCGCAGATTCTCAGCGCCGAAGCCGCGATAGTGCTCGTTGCGGAGGATCGTCTCGTCGTCGTCGTAGTTGAAGTCGTTATCGAGGGATGGGAGGAAGACGACAAACGTGATCAGGGCGACGGCGGCGGCGATCAGGATTGGGGCGCGGTCAGGCGATGGCAGGCTCTCCTTTTGCGGTGACGGTGTCGGAGCACTCGCCACGGTTTTTCGGCGCCGGCTCAAGACTCCGCCTCCGCGAGAAGCTCCCGCGTACTGGCATGCCTGGGCGAGTCAAACACTTCGCCGGGCGGGCCGCTCTCGATCACCTGACCATCGACCATGACATGAACCACATGCGCCGTCCGCCGGGCGAACCCCATGGCGTGACTGACGACGATCATCGTCTGGCCCGCCCGGGAAAGATCGGTCATGACGGAGAGTACCTCGGCCGTCATTCGCGGATCGAGGGCGCTGGTCGGCTCGTCAAAGAGGATCGCCGCCGGCTCATTCGCCAGGGCTCGGGCAATGGCGACGCGCTGCTGCTGGCCACCCGAAAGTGTCGCCGGCCTGGCATCCAGCTTGTCCTTCAAGCCCACACGCTCCAAGAGTGTGCGGGCCCGCTGCGCGGCCTCATCGTGCGACAACCCCAAGGCGTGGATGGGACCGGCCATGACGTTTTCCAGGGCGGAATAATGCGGGAACAGGTTGAACTGCTGGAAGACCATCCCGACCCGGCGACGCAGTTGCAGGTGCAGATTGTGATCGTCGCCGTCTGAGAGGCAGGGCCGCAAGGTCAGATCGCCGACCTTGATGTGGCCCTGATCGAATTTCTCAAGCGCGTTGATACAGCGCAATAAGGTGCTCTTACCGCCCCCGGAGGCGCCGATGATGACAGCAGTCTGGCCGCGCTCGACGGTGAGCGTGACACCCCGAAGGATTGGCACCTGCCCGAATCGCTTGTGGACGCCTTCTATGTGAATCATCGAAGTCCTCAGAGCGCGGTCAAGCGACGGAAACGTGCTTTGCTTCGCCACTCAGGGCCGCCTCGGCGCGCCGCGCGACCAGCGACAGCGGGTAACTCATCGCCAGATAAAGCAGGGCCGTCATGGCGGCGACCTCGAGGACCGCCGTCGTGTTATTCGCGAGCATGTTGTATTGCTTGGTCAACTCGACGACCGCGATCACGGAGCAAATCGAGGTATCCTTGAACAGGGCGATGAAGTCGTTCGTCACGGGTGGGATCACGATGCGCACCGCCTGCGGAACGATAATGCGTCGTAGGGCTGTGCCGCGCGTCAATCCCAATGCCAACGCCGCTTCCATCTGCCCGCGTGGGATCGCCTGTAAGCCGGCTCGGTAGATTTCCGCTTCGTAGGCGGAGTAATTGATCGCAAGACCGGCGATGGCGGCCAGGACGGGATTGAAGCCGACGTGCAGAAGCTTGGGCAGCAGAAAATAGATGACATAAAGCTGCAAAATGACGGGCGTGCCGCGTAAGACTTCGACGTATATGGCGAGCGGGGCTCGCAGAATCACCGGTCCGTAGAGCCGACCAAGGGCAACGAACAGACCGATCACGATCGCGATGGGCATGGAGGCCACGGAGAGTAACAAAGTCATCCCTGCGGCCTTGATTAAGATGGGCCCGTACTGAAGCACCGCGGCGAGACCACGATGGCCGCGCTGCTCGGTTGTGTCGAGCGTCGCCGTCGCAAGCCCCGGCTGGGTGTCGTTCCAGAGGCCGTAGTTGTCATAGACCTTTTTGAGGCGGCCGTCGGCGATGAGGCCGGCGAGCGCGCCGTTGAGCGCATCTGCCAACCGGACCTCGCCCTTGCGAAGATACATGACGTAGTAACCGCGACCGATCGGCTCACCGATGAACTTGAGCCCTCGGGCCTGCGGCAGCGTGCGATAGAAGACGGCAATGGGCAAATCCTGAAACGTCGCATCGTGCACGCCCGCGGCAACCTGCATCATTGCGTTTGTATTGCCATCGTATTCGACAAGATTTACTCGATCGGAGCAATGCTCGCGCAGGTACAGGGCTGGGGCCGAGCCGCCAAGGACGCTGACGTCATATCGCGCGCCGGCCCCCCCGCCGCACAAGTCATCGACTGAGCTGAACCGCGTTTCGTTTTCGCGGCCCATGAGTTGCAACTGGTAGATGTAGTAGGGCCGTGTTGAGGTCATCCGCTCGGCGCGGCCGGGCGTCCATTCGTAGCCATTGAGGATGACGTCTATCGCGCCGTTTTCAAGAAACTCCGGGAGGGTGGTCCAATCCGCCTGGTAGAACTTTGGCCGCACGCCCAGTTCCGCGGCGAGCAGCTCGGCCAGATCAACCTCAAAGCCCCGTAGCACCTCGGGATGGTCCGCATCGGGGAACACGAACGGCCCGCCGCCCTCCTGATCGGCACCCCAGATGAGTTCGCCGCGCTCTCGTACGCGGTCCAAGACATCAGACGCGTGCGCTGACTCGAGTACGAGCGACGATGGCAGTCCAATGATCAGAGTGACCCACGCGGCGCGCACCCGTCGAGCGACGGCGCGCTGCCTCATGCGAAGGGCGAAAAGGGACAAGAGATCGCGTTGTTGCAACTCAGGGCGGCCTCGAATGAAACGCAAGCCGGCACGACTTTGGGCGTCGCGCCGAAGTCGCCGGGTCGGAATCAACATAGGCGAACTGCGCCGCGTTTCAAGCAGGAACTTCCCCGTTAGAATCATTTTCGAGCGCATCGCGGCGGCGAGTGGAGACCGAGGACTCTTAAGCAAACATGGTCGTGACTCCGGCAACCCGATCCAATGACCAGCCGAGCGCAAGCGACGGCCCAATGGGAAATGGTCGATTCGGATTCTGGACCATCTTCGTCGTTGCCGGCCTCGTCCTGCTGGGTCATGTCGCCGTTTACAGTTTCCTGTGCGACGACGCGTTCATTTCGTTTCGTTATGCCCGGAACCTGGCGAACGGCGACGGACTCGTTTTCAACCCCGGTCACGAGCGCGTCGAGGGCTATACCAATTTTCTGTGGGTCTTGATTCTTGCGGCAGGAAAGGTGATCGGCGCGGTTCCGGAGATTGCCGCTCGTCCGCTCTCCATCGCGGCAACGATCGTGCTCTTTTACCTCGTCCTTCGATTCTGCCGGGACATGACGCCGGCGAGCGTCCATCCCGCGTGGCTGGCCGTGCCGGCGGGATTTCTGGCCCTGAACCGGAGCTTCGCGGTCTGGGCAACAAGCGGACTTGAGACGCGATTGTTTGAGGTGTTGATCGTCGCGGGACTGATCGCCACCGTCCGGGAGATGAATGCCGCGCCCGAGAATCGGCGATGGCCATCTAGTGCAATTCTTCTTGCGCTGGGCACCTTAACCCGCCCCGACGGACTTCTGATTTCCTGCGCGATCTTTGGTGCGCGATTCCTTGTGAAGGCAAAGCGGCGACAGATTCGGCTTCAGCCGATCCTGATCTGGATGCTCGTTTACGGTGGAATCGTCGGCGGGCACTTTCTGTTTCGCAGGTGTTACTACGGAGACTGGCTGCCGAATACCTACTATGCGAAGGTGGACGGTCAAACATGGTGGTTTGAGGGGGCCATATACTTCGCTACGTTTGCCTTTGAGTATGCTGCAATTCTATGGCTGCCGCTCATCGTGATCGGCGCGTGGCATCTTGCCGGAACAGGCCGTGGCGAGATCGCGCTGATGCTGCTCTCGGCGGTCATCCCGCACGGGGTGTACGTCGCCGCGATCGGGGGAGATCACTTCGAGTATCGCCCGGTGGATCTCTACATCCCGATCATTGCCATGCTTCTGTACTTCGGCGCCGTCGCGATAACAGGCTCAATCGCTGTAAGGGCACTGGGAGCCCTCTACTGCGCGGCGTCCATCCTCCTTGGAATGCTGATCCCGACACTATCGCACCTGTCTTTTCCGAACGACTACCGCCCCGGCTTTCCCGGGCTGACGCCACGGACCGATCAATCGCGCGATCTGGTCTTGCGCGGGCAGTTCCCGGGACTCTTCCGGGTTCCGCTTCTGGGCGATTACCTGTCTGCCTACAACGACCTCTACATCGAACTGAGCAGCCACTTCGTCGGACTGCGTCAGGAAGAACACGCGGCGTTCTTTCAGACGGTCGAGCGGCAGGGCCGGTGGCTGGCGGAACTGGTCGAAGACGGGCGGCTCCCACGCGACACACACCTCGCGATCAGCTGTGTCGGGGCGATTCCCTATTACAGCGATCTGCGGGTGCTGGATCGACTGGGGCTGACCGATCGCGTCGTGGCCCGAACGCCGGAGCGCCAGACCGATTGGAAGGTCATGGCTCATCAGAAATCGGCCGATCGCGAATATGTGGCACGGGCGGGTGTGGATTTCTGGTCGTTTGATATTGTTCACCCGATTCTGCCGGCCGGACACCCGGCCCTGGAGTGCGCGGCCATTCTCATGACGCGAAGAGGCATCGCGACGCTTGCGGCCGACCTGGGTGACGGGAGATACCTACTGGTGCAGCCGATCAGGCCGGCGAAGGAGATCGCGTTAAGGTTTCGCGGGCTGAACCTGACACCGGCCGGCACTTTCGACGGGAGTGCACTGGATTCAGACAATCGCTTCACGCCCGTGCCGCGGGAGGCACAGTTGGGACCGCCCTACGATGCCCAGTATCTCGAACAGGGCTTCGCCATGCTGGCCATCGGTGAAAGGGATGCGGCGATGGTGCAGTTTCAACATGCACTGGCGACGAATCCCGCCAATGAGGCGGCCGCCGCGGCAATCGAAACTCTCAGGCAGGAACTGGATCGCGCACGGCATCAGAGCGACAGCACCGACGACGACTGACCGACCGCGCTGTCAGGAAGTCTTGGGCTTCTTCGGCGAATCGGCTTTGGCCGGCTTGGGGGACTCGGGGGTTGAACTTTTCGTCTCGGACTTGGCCGACGCAGGCTTCGCGGACTCGGTCTCCGACTTCGCCTTTTCCTTGTATCCGGCACTGCGGTAATCGGTCTGGTAGAAACCGGAGCCTTTGAAGAGGACGGCGCCGCCGGTACCGATCAGCCTTCGTACCGGGCGCGTCGCGTCACAAGACGGACAGTGGCTCTTGGCAAGCGGGCGAGCCTTGATGGATTGGAATACTTCCATCTTGGCGCCGCACTTTTTGCATTCGTAGTCATATGTCGGCATGAACAGGGCTCCCGGTCCGGACTATGCGCCTTGATCCTGCGCACCATCCGGTTCCTCGTCCGCCTTCTTGGCAGCGACCACGACCTTGGCCGGTCGAAGCACCCTTTCGTGCATCATGTAACCTCGCTGGTACTCGGCCGTGACGGTTCCGGCGGGCTTGTCAGATTCATAATCTGACATCATCGCCTCATGGCGCATCGGGTCGAACGGATGGCCGACGGACTCGATCGGCTTGATGCCATGGTCGCTGAGCACCTTAGTGAGTTGATCGGCAATCAGCCTGATGCCGTCCACCACCGACCCGGCCGCGGCGCCCGACTGCAAGCCCGCCAGGGAGCGATCAAGACTATCGACGACGTGGAGAACCTCCCGGGCCAGCCCCATTCCAGCGTGCTTCACGGCTTCCACGTTTTGCTGATGCATGCGCTTGGAGATATTCGCGCATTCGGCCTGGGCGCGCAGCAGCTTGTCCCGAAGCTCGTCGCGCTGGGCCCTCAGTGACGCTTCCGTCTCCCCTGCCTCGGCCGACGTCCCGGCTGCTGAGACGTCGCTCCCTGCTTCGGAGGCTGAATCAGCCTCGATTGGGGCGTCTTTCGCATTCTCATCGTCGGTCGGCATCACAGATTTCTTTTTCTCATCCGCCTTGATCATCATTCAATATTCTATGAGTCGCCCGTGTGGGCCCGCCCTCGTTTTAGTCGCCGATGGTCCCGAGAAACTCCTTCAGTCGATCGAGAAAGCCCTTGCTCTCCGGCATGACGCGAATGTCCTCCGTCTTGGCAAACTCGCGGAGCAGCTCTTCCTGCTTTTTGCTCAGCCGCTGAGGGATCTCGACGAGGACGCGAATAATCTGGTCCCCGATTCGCCGCGAGCGCATATCCGGCAGGCCGATTTTTGAAAGCCGCAGCATCTCACCATGCTGCGTACCGGCAGGAATGGTTACTTCCACCTTGCCGGTGAGCGTAGGGACTTCGATTTTTGTACCCAGTGCGGCCTGGGTGAAGCTGAGCGGAACATCGCACAGGAGGTCATGCCCATGCCGCTGGAGGAACGGATGATCCTGCACGCGAATGTAACAATGCAGGTCGCCGCGCGAACCCCCCTGCTCGCCCGGCTCACCCTCGCCTCGAAGACGTATCGCCTGCCCATCGTGGATGCCCGCAGGGACCTTGACGGTGACGAGTCGGTGCTTGGCAACGCGGCCGGAACCCTTGCAATCCGAGCATGCCTTCGTGAATGTCGATCCCTTGCCGCGGCAATCCGGGCAAGCCGTCACAACACGGGTGGAGAAGAGCCCCATCCCGCTGGTTCGCTCCACCTGCCCATATCCGCCGCAGGTCGAACAGGTAGTGACCTCGGCGCCCGGCTCCGCGCCCTTTCCGCCGCAGGTGTCGCAATAGTCGCGGCGCGTGAACTCGATCTGCTTCTCTGTCTCGCGGGCGACATCGGCCAGCGTGATGAACAGCTCGGTCTGGAGGTCGACGCCGCGCGAGGCCCGCCCCCCACCGCCGCCGCCGCCGCCGAAGAAATCTCCGAAGATGTCTCCGAAGACGCTGAAGATGTCATCGGCGCGCATGTGCGAAAAGTCATGCATCGCCGCGCCGCCCAGGCCGGCATGACCGTAGCGATCGTAACGCCCGCGCTTGTCCGGATCAGAAAGGACTTCGTAGGCCTCGGCCGCCTCTTTGAACTTCCCTTCACTCTCCGCATCGCCGCCGCGATCGGGGTGGTACTTCATGGCGGCCTGGCGATAAGCGCGCTTGACCTCGTCGGGCGTCGCGCTCTTCGAGACGCCGAGGACTTCGTAGTAGTCTCTTTTTGAAGCCACCGGCATTTTCGCTCAATAGACTCAGCGTGAAGCGACGCCGAGTTCCCGCCTAAACGAGGTTCGGGACGGAGCCCGTTTGCCCCGTCCCGAATCCATTAACGCCTGGGATCACTCACAAGGTTCTATCGGACAGAACCGGGGATTTCGTTCTCCTGGTCTTTGTCCTTCAGCTCGGTGACCATGACATTCGTCATCAGCAGCACGCCGGCGACGCTCGCGGCATTCTGTAAGGCACACCGAACGACCTTGGCCGGATCGATAACACCCTGCTTGATCATGTCGCAGAATTCGCCGCGTCGTGCGTCGTAACCGTAGCTGCCCTTGTTTTCGAGAATCTCCGCGACGATGACCGCGCCGTCCTTGCCGCTGTTGTCAGCGATCTGCCGCGTCGGGCCCTCAAGAGCGCGGGACACGAGCAACATGCCGGTTCGCTCGTCGCCTTCGGAATTCTTCGCGGCGTTCTTGATCGGCTCAATGCAGCGAAGCAGTGCTACACCGCCGCCGGGAACAATGCCCTCTTCCATGGCGGCCTTTGTGGCGTGGAAGGCGTCGTCGACGAGGTCCTTGCGTTCCTTGACCTCGGTCTCGGTTGCGCCGCCGACGCGAATAACCGCGACGCCGCCAGTCAGCTTGGCGAGGCGCTCCTGGAGCTTCTCGCGATCGTAGTCGCTGGTGGTCTTCTCGATTTGGGCGCGAATTTGATCGGCCCGGGCCTTGACATCACTCTGCTTGCCGGCGCCTTCGATGATCGTCGTGGTGTCCTTGTCGATGACGATCTTCTCGGCACGACCGAGCTGATTCAGTTCAAGGGATTCAAGCTTGAGGCCGCGATCCTCGCTGATGAACTCGCCGCCGGTCACGACGGCCAAGTCGCCCAGCATCGCCTTGCGGCGATCGCCGAAGCCCGGTGCCTTGACGGCACAGCACTTCAGGATGCCGCGGAGTCGATTGACGACGAGCGCTGCAAGGGCCTCGCCTTCAAGGTCTTCGGTGATGACGAGCAGCGGCTTGCCGGCGGTCACGATCTTCTCAAGGAGCGGGACGAAATCCCGCAGGGAGCTGATCTTCTTCTCGCAAATAAGTATGTAGGCGTCCTCGAGGACACATTCCATTTCCGCGGCATTGGTGATGAAGTACGGCGAGATGTAGCCCTTGTCGAACTGCATCCCCTCGACGACACGCTTCTCGGTTTCGAGGCTCTTACCTTCCTCGATGGTGATGACGCCTTCCTTGCCGACCTGCTCCATGGCGTCGGCGAGCATCTTGCCGATGGCTTCGTCGCCGTTGGCGCTCACGGTGCCCACCTTGGTTATGTCGTCGGAGCCCTTGACCTTGATGGACATCTTGACGATCTGATCGACGGCGACCTCGACGGCCTTGTCGATGCCCCGCTTGAGGAGCATGGGGTTCGCGCCGGAGGCCACGTTCTTGAGGCCTTCCTTGAAAATGGCCTCGGCCAGGACCACGGCAGTCGTGGTGCCGTCACCGGCGATGTCGCTCGTCTTGCTGGCGACTTCGTTGACCATCTTGGCGCCCATGTTCTCGAAGGGCTGCGGAAGCTCGATCTCCTTGGAGACGCTCACGCCGTCCTTCGTGACGCGCGGCGAACCCCAGGATTTCTGAAGGAGCACGTTTCGGCCTGTCGGCCCCAGGGTCACCTTGACCGCCGCGGCCAACTTCGAAAGCCCCGATACGACGCTTTCGGCGGCGCGCTGATCAAATAGCATCTGCTTGACAGCCATATTTTTTCCTCGATCTGTTATCTGGGGAGCGCTCGACCGAAGCGGCAGGCGACTCCTTTGTCGACTCCGCCTCGTTTACTTCTCGACCACTGCCAGCACGTCGCTCTCGCGGAGGACGGTGTACTTCTTGCCGGTCACTTCCACTTCCGTGCCGGAATACTTGCCGTATATCACCTCGTCGCCGACGCGGACGCAGATCGGCGCCCGATTGCCGCTGTCCAGCAGCTTGCCGGGGCCGGTCGCCATGACCTTTCCGCGCGTCGGCTTCTCCTTGGCATTGTCGGGCAGAAGAATGCCGCCCGCTGTTCGCTCCTCCGCAACGTTCTGCTCGACGACGATCCGATCATCCAACGGTTTCAAATTCAAGCGTGCCATGACTTGGTCTACTCCATATGTTTGCTTATTCAAGAGTGCGTTGCACTCGTCGTTTTCTGATACTCAACGGCAGACGTTACATCATTCCGCCCATGCCACCCATGCCGCCCATTCCTCCCATGCCCATTCCACCCATGCCGCCCATCTCGTCTTCCATGCCGTGATCGTGGCCGCCGGCGCCTGCGTCGTCCTTCGACTTGGGCTTCTCCGTAATGCAGCAGTTGGTGGAGAGCAGAATCCTCGCCACGCTTCCGGCGTTTTGCAGAGCGCTGCGCACGACCTTGGTCGGGTCGATCACGCCGTCCTTCACCAGGTCGGTGTACTCCTCCGTGAGGGCGTTGAATCCGAAGCTGCCGGTCTTGGCCTCGACCTTATGAAGTACCACGCCCGGCTCGAGCCCGGCGTTCTTGGCGATTGCCCTCAATGGCGCGGTGACGGCCTTGCGGACGACGTCGACGCCGAATTGCTCGCCCTCGTTCTTGAGCTTGAGCTTGTCCAAAGCGGCCCGGGCACGAACGAGCGCCACGCCGCCGCCGGGGACGATGCCTTCTTCGATCGCCGCGCGGGTCGCGTGGAGCGCGTCCTCGTAGCGAGCCTTCTTCTCCTTCAGCTCCGACTCGGTAGCCGCGCCGACGAGAATCTGGGCAACTCCGCCCGCGAGCTTGGCCAGACGCTCCTGGAGCTTCTCGCGATCGTAGTCGCTGGTCGTACCTTCGATTTCCTTGCGGATGAGGGCGATGCGGCCCTGGATGTCCTTCGAAGAACCGGCGCCTTCGATGACGGTCGTATTGTCTGCGTCGATGTGAAGCTTCTTGGCCTGGCCGAGATCGGTGATGGCGACGTTTTCGAGCTCGACGCCGAGATCTTTGAAGATGGCCTTGGCGCCGGTGAGAACGGCGATGTCCTCGAGCATGGCCTTGCGGCGATCTCCGTAGCCCGGGGCCTTGACGGCCGCGACCTGCAGAATGCCGCGCAGCTTGTTCACGACGAGCGTGGCAAGTGCCTCGCTCTCGACATCCTCGGCGATGATGAGCAGCGGCCGCTTGGTCTTGGCGACCTTTTCGAGCAGCGGCACCAGCTTGGTCACGCTGCTGATCTTTTCTTCGTAAACAAGGACAAACGCCTTATCGAGAACGCACTCCATCTCGTCGGGATTGGTGACGAAATGAGGCGAGAGATAGCCGCGGTCGAACTGCATGCCTTCGACCACTTCGACGGTCGTTTCGAGGCTCTTGCCCTCTTCGATGGTGATGACGCCGTCCTTGCCGACTCGCTTGAAGCAGTCAGCGAGCATCTCACCGACTTCGCGATCGTTGTTCGCGGAGATCGAAGCGACGCGGACGATGTCCTCGACGTTCTTCTCGTCGGCCTTGACCGGGCGAGAGAGTTCCTTCAACTCCTCCGTGATCTTTGCGATTGCCTTCTCGATGCCCCGGCAGACCGCCATCGCGTCATTGCCGGCTGCCACGCAGCGGAGCCCTTCCTTGAAGATGGCCTCCGCGAGAACCGTGGCCGTCGTCGTGCCGTCACCCGCGGCATCGGAGGTCTTCGTCGAAGCCTCCTTCACGAGCTGCGCGCCGAGGTTCTCATACTTGTCAGTAAGCTCGATCTCCTCGGCGACCGAGACACCGTCCTTCGTCACCGTCGGAGCGCCCCAACCCTTGTCGAGGATCGCCGTGCGACCGCGCGGGCCCAGGGTGGATTTCACCGCCGCGGCCAGCTTTTCCACGCCCGACAAAAGTGCTGTCCGGGCATCTTCATTAAACGTCAGTTGCTTTGCACCCATCGATGTACGCCTCCTGTGGCAGTGCGAATCAGTCGGGTTTTACGAAATCGTTCAGTACGCACCCGGTGCGCCGGGCGAAACGTCTCTTTTCAGGGTTAGAGCAAGGCTTGTGCCGCAAAGAGAGATCGTCTTGGAATACTTTAAGACACGCTGCGACAGGCAGTTATGACGAGAGCCGGCGATGTCACAAGCCGGCCTCACCTGCCACTCCGGCAGCCGACTTCGACCCATCCTGCCGAACTGTCACGCGGACGGTAAAAAGCACTGAACACGGCGGCATGAAAAAGGCCCATGGATCGGAATCCATGGGCCTTTGGAGGTTGATTGAGTTTGTCGCCTGAAAGCTTACCAGGCGAAGTGGGCAAATGCCTTGTTGGCGTCGGCCATGCGGTGGACGTTGTCCCGGGCGGTCATGGCTGCACCCTGTCGGTTGTAGGCATCCATCAGTTCCGAAGCCAACCGCATGTGCATCGGCCTGCCCTTCTTGGCACGGGAGGCGTCGAGAATCCAGCGAATGGCCAATGACTGGCTTCGTCGTGAATTGACCGCCATCGGCACCTGATAGTTGCTGCCGCCGACGCGCTTGCTGCGAATCTGAATGTTCGGCCGCACGTTGTCCACCGCGCGCTCGAACACCTCGATCGGCGGTACGTCGGGAATCTTTTTCGCGATCAGGTCGAGCGCGTCGTAGAAAATGTGCTGGGCGACGGTTTTCTTTCCGCTCCACATCATGCAGTTGATGAACTTGGCCGCCATCCGGCTGCCGTGCCTGGGATCAGGCCGAAGCTGCTCGGCCGACTTGGTCCACTTCTTAAACGCCATCTGAAAATCCTCTCATGTTCTGGGGCATCGACCCATTGGGCCGATACGATCGAGGGTGCATTTTCGGCACCACTCCCCATACTCGACCGGACACATCGCCGGCCGACGAGACAAGTAAGTAAGGCGACTATGCCTTCTTACGTTTCGTACCGTACTTGCTGCGGCTCTTGCCGCGGCGGACGCCGAACTTGTCCTGATCCTCGACGCTCGCACAGTCCAACACACCGCGAACGATGTGGTATCGGATACCCGGCAGATCGCGCACGCGACCGCCGCGGACGAGGACAATCGAGTGCTCCTGCAGATTGTGACCGATGCCCGGGATATAGGCCGTGACCTCGCGACCGTTGGACAATCGAACGCGGGCGACCTTTCGAAGCGCGGAATTCGGCTTCTTCGGCGTCATCGTCTTGACGATCAGGCAGACGCCGCGCTTCTGCGGGCAGACTTCCAAGTCCTTCGACTTGGACTTCCGCAACTCGTTCTGCCGCGGTTTCGAGCAAAGCTGATTAATCGTTGGCATTCAAACCTCAAAAATCCTGTTACCGACCGGCCCCGCAGGGCCGAGCGAAGAATCCCAGATTGTAAAAGGCGGTGACCGGGAGCGTCAACCTCACGAGACCGACGGCTCATTTTCCGCCGGGGGCTCCAGGGTCATCGTCGCCTTGGAGGCCGACTGCTCGACCGAGTCGGCGGACCCCTCCATATTTGACTCCGAACCGCCATCCGTCGCGCGGCGAAGCTCCTCCAGAGCCTCCTGATCGGGCTGACCGGCGATCTCCGGCATACGCACCTCGGTCGGCTCCTCGTAAATGGGCTCGCCCAAGTGATTGATGGAAAAGCTCTGATACCCCTTGAAGCCGGTGCCGGCCGGAATCAGGTGGCCGAGAATGACGTTTTCCTTCAGGCCAACGAGCCGGTCAGCGGCACTGCTCAACGCAGCCTCGGTCAGTACCTTGGTCGTCTCCTGGAAGCTGGCCGCCGACAGGAACGACTCGCACTGCAAGGCCGCCTTGGTAATCCCAAGAAGGACCGATGCGCCGGTGGCAGGCTTGGGCTTCTTGCCCTTGGCGGGCGCCTTTCCGGCCTCTTCCAGTTCATCATTCACCGCGCTGAGTTCTTCCTTGAGGACGACCTGGCCTTCGGTGAACTTGGAGTCACCCGGATCGGAGATACGCAAGCTCTTCGACAGGCGGTCGTTCTCGAAACGGAAGCGGAACTTATCGCACACCTCTCCCGGCAGCAGATCGGAATCGCCGGGCTGATCGACTTTCACCTTGCGAAGCATCTGGTTGATGATGATCTCAATGTGCTTGTCGTTGATGCCTACGTTCTGCGACCGATAGACCGCCTGAACCTCATAGAGGAAATAGGTGTAAAGCGATTCCTCTCCTTTAATGGCGAGGATGTCGTGCGGAACCAGCGGCCCATCACAAAGCGGATCGCCCGCCTCCACGCGATCGGTCGCGTGAACGAGCAGGTGCTTGTCCTGGGGGACATGATGCTCGCGCGGCTCAAGGTCTTTGCTGTCCGGGTGAACGACAATCGTCATCTTGCCGCGGCGGCGATCAGATCGAATCTCGACCGTGCCGGAAATCTCCGCCATGACGGCGGGCTCTTTCGGCTTGCGAGCCTCGAAGATTTCCGTGACGCGCGGCAGACCGCCGGTGATGTCCTGCGTGCCCGCCAGTTCGCGCGGGCGACGAGCGAGCAGCCAACCAGCCTTCACCGGCTGGCCCTCGGTGACCTCAATGCGGGCCTTGGCCGGCAGGTAGTGGTACTCAATGATCTTGCCGTTCTTGTCCTCGATGATGATCTGCGGATTCTTGTCTCCGCGATGCTCGACAACGACGTACTTGGACGCCTTGCCTTCGCTCTCCAATCGAACCGTCTCTCCTTCGACGATGTCCTGGAAGCGAATGGAACCGCCCGCCTCGGCCAGGATCGGCGTCAAGTGCGGATCCCACATGCAAACGACCGTGCGGGCTTTGACCGTATCGCCGTCGGCGACGAGGACGCGACCACCGTAAGGAATCTTGTATCGCTCGAGTTCGCGATCCTTGTCGTCGTTGATTGACAGTTCGCCGTTGCGCTTCAGCACGACGAGCGAGGTCTCCTTGGTTTCCGGGTCTTCAAAATGGACGGCGTTGAGATCGTGGTACTTCACCTTTCCGCCGTTGATGCACTTAATCTCGCTTTCAATGACGGCCCGGCTCGCAACACCGCCGGTGTGGAAAGTACGCATGGTCAACTGAGTGCCGGGCTCGCCGATCGACTGGGCCGCGATGATTCCGACGGCCATTCCGTCCTCGACGATGCGACCGTTGGACATGTCCACGCCGTAACACAGCGAACAAACGCCCATGGCGCTTTCGCAGGTCAGCGGGCTGCGCACTCGGATCGTCTCAAGACCCAAACCACCTTCGGCCGGCGGACTTTCAATGCGCCGGGCAATGTCCTCGGTGATGATGGAGTTTTCCTTGACGATGATCTCATCGGTCACCGGATGCCGAATGGTGTCGCGTGCGATTCGACCCTTGATCGACTCGGAGAGGGAGATATCGACTTCCTCGCCCTTGTAGAGCACGCCCTTGGTAATGCCGGCGATCGTGCCGCAGTCCCGATCGGTGATGATGACGTTCTGGGCGACGTCCGCCAGCTTGCGAGTCAGATAGCCGGAGTCGGCCGTCTTCAAGGCGGTATCGGCAAGGCCCTTTCGCGCACCGTGAGTCGAGCTGAAGTACTCAAGAACGCTCAGGCCTTCGCGGAAATTCGCCTTGATCGGCGTCTCAATGATCTCGCCTGACGGCTTGGCCATGAGGGCTCGCATGCCGGCGAGCTGCCGAATCTGGTCGACGCTTCCGCGGGCGCCGGAATCGGTCATCAGATAGATGGGGTTGAGGTACTTGGTAGCGCCCGGCTGGCCCGGCTGGGTGTAGCGCATCTCGCTATCGCGGTAGTCGCTCTTGAGCTCGAGCATCATGGCGTCGGTCACGCCTTCACGAACGTGGACCCAAATGTCGATCAAGGCGTTGTAGCGCTCCATGTCGGTAATCGCACCGCCCTGGAAGGCGCGGGTGATGCGGTCCACTTTCTTCTGAGCCTCGTCGATGATCCCCTTCTTTCGCTCGGGGATGCGCATGTCGGTCAGGCCGAACGACAGGCCGGCAAGGGTGCTTCGCTTGAAGCCGATCTCCTTGATGCGATCGAGGAGGTCAATCGTTTCGGCCCGACCCAGCAGGGCATGGCAATCAGCAATGACGCGAGCTGCGCCCTTCTGGCTGAGGGGGTAGTTATAGAAGGGCATTTCCGGGGGAAGAATGTCATTGAAAATCAGCCGACCGACCGTCGTGGCGATCAGGCCGTTGGCCGGCGCGGCTGCCGGTCGCTTCTTCTGGCCGGTTACAACCTTGCTCTGGGCGATGCGAACGCGAATCGGCTCGTGAATTCCAATGCTGTGCAGTTCGTGAGCGAGCATCGCCTCGGCGGGGGTCGAGAAGGATCGCTTGGGTTCATCCAGCGCGCCGTGGGCATGGTCGCATGTGAGGTAGAAGATGCCCATGACGATGTCCTGGCTCGGCGACATGATCGGGGAGCCGCTCGCCGGGCTGAAGATGTTGTTGGTGGACATCATCAGGGTGTGGGCCTCGACCTGGGCCTCGATCGAAAGCGGCAGGTGGACGGCCATCTGGTCGCCGTCGAAGTCGGCGTTGAATCCCTTGCAGACCAGCGGGTGAATCTTGATGGCGTTGCCTTCCACGAGGACGGGCTCAAAAGCCTGAATACCCATGCGGTGGAGGGTCGGCGCACGATTCAGAAGCACCGGGTGCTGGTAGATGACTTCTTCGAGGATGTCCCAGATTTCCTGGTCGCGCCGCTCGAGCATTTTCTTGGCGCTCTTGATGGTGTCGGCGAAACCGCGCTCCTTGAGCTTGCGGATGATGAAGGGCTGGTAGAGCTCAAGGGCGATCTTTTTGGGCAGGCCGCACTGGTGAAGCTTCAGTTCGGGACCGACGACGATCACGCTTCGCGCGGAGTAGTCGACGCGCTTACCGAGGAGGTTCTCGCGGAAGCGACCCTGCTTGCCCTTGATCATGTCGGTCAGGCTCTTGAGCGGGCGATTGGATGAGCCGAGGACCGGGCGTCGGCAACGGCCGTTGTCGAAGAGCGCATCGACGGCCTGCTGAAGCATGCGCTTTTCGTTGCGGATGATCACTTCGGGTGCGTTGAGGTCGATCAGCTTCTTCAGGCGGTTGTTGCGGTTGATGATGCGGCGATAGAGATCGTTCAGATCGCTGGTGGCGAAGTTACCGCTGTCGAGAAGGACGAGCGGCCGCAGGTCCGGCGGAATGACCGGAATGACGTCCATGACCATCCAGGTGGGGTCATTGGTGCTGCCGCGCAGACTTTCGACGATCTTCAGCCGCTTGGAGAGGTCCTTGATCTTCTGCTTGCTGTTGGTGTTGGTGATCGCTTCGCGCAGCTCTCCGCTCAGGCGAAGCAGGTCGATGCGAGACAAGAGCGTCTTGACCGCCTCGGCGCCGATCAGCGACTCGAAACTGTCGCCATATTTCTCGATGGCGCTGCGATATTCCTCCTCGGAGAGAATCTGGCAGGGCTTCAGCGGCGTGTCCTTGGGATCGGTCACGACGTAGTCCTGGAAATAGACGACCTTCTCCAGGTCTGACGTCTTCATGTCGAGCAAGGCGCCAAGCCGCGAAGGCATGGCTTTGAAGAACCAGATGTGAACGATGGGCGCGGCGAGGTTGATATGGCCCATGCGCTTGCGCCGCACGCGGCTGTGCGTGACTTTCACGCCGCAACGGTCGCAGATCATGCCTTTATGCTTGGTTCCCTTGTACTTACCGCAGAAGCACTCCCAATCGCGCTCCGGGCCGAAGATGCGCTCACAGAAGAGGCCGTCTTTCTCGGCGCGGTAGGTGCGGTAGTTGATCGTCTCGGGCTTACGGACCTCGCCGTAGGACCAGGAGCGGATGTCATTCGGCGATGCCAGCGAAATCCGCACTGCCCCGTAGTCGTTCACGCGATCGTAAATGCTCTCAGCCATGAGTGTCTCTATCCTCGCTGATGTATCCGGCCTGCGTTTCGCAGGACGGCTGATTCTTCGAAAACCGTTGACACCGTTCGCTGTATCGCGAACGGGTAGTAACCCAGTCTGTGCCGCGGCGCTTTCGCCGACGGACTAAGCCGTCACTCCCTGTCCGGCCAGGACGCCCGGCCGCCGAGCCGCCTGAAGCGATCGGATGTCGAGCGACATCGGCACGACACCGGCGGCTCGCTTGAAGCCGAGCTCCTCGCAGAAATCCACCTCGGTGCCGTAGGCGGCCGCATCGACGCGTTCGCAGCCCATCTCGGAAAGGGCCGCTAGAACCATCTCAGCCATCCGCTTGGCAATGCCGTACTGGTCGTGCTCGATGCGACCGTCGATGTGCGTAACGGCGCCCGGCCCCTGTCGAGCGGGATCGAGCTTGCACTCGGTGAGGTAGCCTCGAACACCGTCGGCGACGCCTCGGGCAATGCCGACGATACGCGAGTCGGGATCACGGGCCACCACGAAACAAGCCGAGTTGTCGATCATCCTGGACAGCTTGTCGACGGCCTGCGGCATGACGCATCCCTGGGCGTCATAGAAGGCCTTCAACTCGGCGAGGTCCATCTTCGAAACTACTTCGCACGTGATGTTGTCCATAAAACACCTCGACTTTCACCGCGACACGACGAACTGCATGCCACACTGCGCCCGTAGATCGGCACACCGGCCGACCGCACAATGACGCGCTAAATCAACTTGCCCTTCTCGAGCTGGATGTTCATGCCCAGCCCGCGGATTTCATTGCAGAGAACGTCGAACGAGACGGGCGTTCCGGCTTCGAGCGAGTTTTCGCCCTTGACCATCGCCTCGTAAATCTTCGTGCGACCCTCGACGTCGTCGCTCTTGACCGTCAGGAGTTCCTGAAGGATGTACGCGGCGCCGTACGCCTCAAGACCCCAGACTTCCATCTCTCCAAATCGCTGGCCGCCGGTGCGGGCCTTGCCGCCCAGGGGCTGCTGAGTGATGAGGGAGTAGGGACCGGTCGCGCGGGCGTGAATCTTGTCGTCGACGAGATGGTGCAGCTTCATCATGTAGATGTAGCCGACCGTCACGGGCTGATCGAAGACTTCACCCGTCCGGCCATCCGCCAAGCGCACCTTGCCGCCATACGGCATCTTCGCCAGGAGCAATTTGTCCTTTGCGGCGTTCTGAATCGCGGATTGGTCTTTCAGCAGCTCGTCCACTTTTGCATTCGCCTCGGCGACGGCCTTGTGCAATTCCTCTTCCTTGCAGCCGTCGAAGACCGGCGTCACTGCCTGGAAACCGAGGATCTTCGCGGCCCAGGCGAGGTGGGTTTCGAGAATCTGGCCGACGTTCATACGAGAAGGCACGCCAAGCGGATTCAACATGATGTCGACCGGCGTACCGTCCTCGAGGAACGGCATGTCTTCGACCGGGAGAATCTTGGCGATGACGCCCTTGTTACCGTGTCGCCCCGCCATCTTGTCGCCCACGGAGAGGCGGCGCTTGGTGGCGATGTAGACCTTCACCATCTCCAGAACGCCGGAAGGCAACTCATCGCCGCGCTTGATCTGGGCGATCTTGCGCTCGCGCTCCTCGATCTGCTCGGCGATGACCGGCCAAAAGCGATCGTAAATCGCCTGACATTCATCCCGCTTCGAAGCGGGCTTGATCCACTTCAAATCGAAAGACCAGTTGCCCGGCTCGCCGATCTGTTCCATGACGACGTCGGGGATTTCGCTTCGCCCGACCAGTTGCTTGGTATTGGGGTCGACGATGGGCGTTTCGGTGATCGCCTCCATCTCTTCGATCATCTTGCCGAAGATGGCGATGGTTCGAGCGTTGGAGGAAGTCTTGAAATCCTTGATGCGCTTCTGGAGCTGCTTCTTCTGGTCGTCGGTCATCTGGGTGCGGCGACTGAACCGCTTCGTATCAATGACGATACCGTAGATGCCGGCGGGCACTTCGAGCGAGTCGTTCTTCACATCCTCGCCGGCGCGGCCGAAGATCGCGTGAAGCAACTTCTCTTCCGGCGACAACTCGCTCTTGCTCTTCGGCGAGACCTTTCCGACGAGAATGTCGCCGGGCTTGACCTCGGTGCCGACGCTGATGACGCCGTCCTCGTCGAGATTCCGCAGGGCCCTTTCGGAGACGTTCGGAATATCACGGGTAAACTCCTCGCGACCGAGCTTGGTCTCGCGGATTTCGATGTCGTGCTCCTCGATGTGGATGCTCGTAAACGTATCGTTGTGGAGCAGGCGCTCGGAGATGAGGATGGCGTCCTCAAAGTTGTAGCCGTCGTAGGTCATGAACGCGACGAGCACGTTGCGACCCAGGGCAAGTTCACCCTGCTTGCAGGCCGGGCCGTCCGCGATGTTCTGGCCCGCCTTGACCTTTTCACCGAGCTTGACGAGCGGAGTCTGATTCAGGCAGGTTCGCTCATTGAGGCCCTGGAACTTTCGAAGAATGTACTCGTCCGTATTGTCCAGAACGATGCGCGAAGCATCGACGTAACTGACCTTTCCATCGCGCTCGGCACGAACGACCATGCCGCTGTTACCGGCGACGATCTTCTCCATGCCCGTCGCAACGACCGGCGGCTCGGTGAGCAGCAGCGGCACGGCCTGCCGCTGCATGTTGGAACCCATCAAGGCTCGGTTGGCGTCGTCGTGTTCAAGGAACGGAATCAAGGAGGCCGAGACGCCGACGGTCTGCTTCGGAGAGATGTCGATGTATTCGATGTCCTTGTTCTCGACCATCGCCAGATCGCCGCGGATGCGCGCCATGATATGGACGCCCGTCACCTTGCTCGTCTTGGGATCGACGGCCTCAGGCGGAGCCAGGACCGTTTTCATCTCTTCGTCAGCACGGAGGAATTCGTAGCCGCCGTTGACGGAGCCTTCCTTGGTGACCTTGCGATAGGGCGTAATCAGGAAGCCGTACTCATCGACAGTCGAATAGATACTCAAAGAGGCGATGAGGCCGATGTTCGTGCCTTCCGGCGTTTCGATCGGACAGATGCGCCCGTAGTGGCTGATGTGCACGTCGCGCACTTCAAAGCCGGCACGTTTGCGGTTCAGACCGCCCGGACCAAGAGCCGACAAACGGCGCTCGTGGGTGAGCTGGCTGAGCGGATTGGTCTGATCGACGACCTGTGACAACTCACCGCGGCCGAAGAAGAACTCAATCGCGCCGGAAATCGCCTTTGAGTTGATCAGTTCGGCGATTTTTCCGAGCTGATCGGGATCGCGCATGCTCATGCGCTCCTGGACGGTTCGCCGCAGCTTCAGGAAGCCCTTGCGGATTTCATCACAGGCCAGTTCGTCGATCGTCCGCAATCGCCGGTTACCCAGGTGATCGATGTCGTCTTCCTGGACGATGACCCGCGTGGACCGCCAACCGTATTCATGGACATTTCCAACGGAAAGTAGATCGGCCTGACCGTGCTTGGTCAGAATGCCGGAGGTGTTCTCGAAGGTGTCAAAGGCGACGTGCTTGCAGCCTGCGCCGAAGAGCTCCTTCCACTCGGCCTCAATCGTGGCATCGGCCGCCTCCGACTGCTTCTTGGACTCGGCTTCGCTAAAGGTATAGAGCTCGCCGGGATGTAGGTAGTAGTTCAGGAAGTCGATCTGGGCGAGATCCGCGTGAGTCAGCTTCTCATGGGACTGGTAGGCCTCAATGCCCTCCAGCAGGCGCGATGCACGTGTGCGAATGGTCGCAACGATGAAATCGCGAGACAGCTTGTTCACTTCTGAATCGCGGTCGGTCTTGGTTCGTCCCAGGACACCCCGCATTTTTTCCATATCGAGCGAGGCAACCGGGACCCATTCGGTCGGGGCATCTGAGAGGCTTCGCAGTTGTCGGGCCATCTCGCCGATGACGTCAGACGGCTGGAGCTTCTTTCGGCCGTCACGGATGGAATCCAACTGGCCGAGGACAACGCCCTCCTTGGGATCCTTTACTTGCTGTCCCTTGCTTTGATATCCGTTGAGTTGCTCGGCCATCTCGCGCGTCCACCGGAGCAGGCACAGCTCAAACGGCAGGCGCTGCGGAACCGAGAAGCCGACGCGCTCCTGGCTGCGCAGGTCGAGCAGGTAGCGCAGGCAGGCGATGAAATCGGCCGCGGTCAGCGTGTTGAGCGACGTCGGCAGGGCGAGGCCGAATTTCCGATTGATTCGGAAGCGGCCGACGCGACCGAGTCGGTATCGGTTCTGATCGTAGAACTTCTCATGGAAGAGCTTGACCGCCTTGTCGAGCTGCGCCGGATTTCCAGGCCGCAGACTCTTGTAGATTCGCATGAGGGCGTCCTCGTGCGAATGGCAGTTATCTTCGGTCAGCGTATTCAGGATGAGGGGGTCGCCGACCTTCTCAACAACTTCCAATTGCTTGAGGCTGCCGGCCTGAATCTTTCCGAGGGCGTCGCCGATCTGGCAACCGGCTCGAACGAGCGGCTCCGTTACGTCGGCCATGTCATCCGGCCAGACGTCCGAGACGACGAACATGTCAGCCTTGAGGCTGCCGGTTCGCACCGTCTTCGTCTGGTAGAAGAGCTTGATGATGGCCTCGTCGGTCCCGTACTTGGAATCCATCGCCCTTAAGAAACAGGTCGCCGGAATCTTGCTCGACTGGTCGATGCGAACCGCCATCACATCCTTGCGGGTGATGTTGATTTCGATCCAGCTGCCGCGCTCGGGGATGATGCGGCAGGCGTGCAGCGGGCGATCGGCCTCGAGGGTCTCCTTGATGAAGTCGACGCCGGGCGAGCGGTGCAACTGGGAGACGATGACGCGCTCGGCGCCGTTAATGATGAACTCGCCGCCGCCGATCATGATCGGGATGTCGCCGAGGTAAATGCGGTCCTCGAACATCTCGTCCTTGTCCCGGCGATGCAACTTGACGTGGACGCGCAGCGGCATGCCGTAGGTCAGCCGAAGCTGGCGGCACTCGTCCGGCGTGTAGCGCGGCTTGCCCAGCGAGTAATCCAGGTACTCGAGATGGATATTCTCGTCGTAGCTCGTAATCGGGAATACTTCGCGCAGCAGACCTTCGAGGCCCGTCGGCGTGCGCTGCTCCGGCGGCAGTTCCGCCTGAAGAAATCGCTTGTACGAGTCCACCTGAATTGCGATCAGGTTGGGGATCGGCATCGCGTCGCCGACTTTCCCGAAATTACGAATCGTGTTCGTGACGATCATGTTGAACCTTTCAACCTATGCCCCAAGTCGAGCTGTCGCTATGAAGCGTGAATGCGTGCGCGCGGAAGATCTGCCACCCTGATGTGCATCCTTGCAAGCGGGATGTATCGATAAAGCGGGCAGCGTCATCCAGACGGCAAGTCCGTTCTTGTACGAGTTTGATTGCCCAAGGGACTGCCCGCTCGCTGGGGGCCATCTGTTCCGACGATCAGTCCCACACCCGATCGAAGGAGTTCCGCCCCCACGGCGGAGAAGCCAGTAAGTATAGCCGGGGTCGCCAGATACGCCAGAGGTAAAAGTCTTTGAGAAGCCGGCCCTCCCCAGTATTGGGAAGCCGACCCGCGGTAGAAGAAGCCTGCCAAGGGCGGACAAGCCGAGAAACCACCTTAAAATACTTATTGACAGTGGCTTATACTTAATCGTAACCCCCGATTTCTGCAGAACTCGATTCCGCAGTTGGTTTTTGATAACGCCCGGAAGAGTTGAACCAATAAGTGCCGATACCGGGAAACAAGGCCGTGAAGGCAGACGGATCTGCAAGTCACGGGCGGCTCGGCATCAGGAATCAACCAGGCCATGGCGGGCCTCCCGATTTCGCAGGGATCCATCAGGAGGGAACGCCCTGCCGCCGAACAGCCCGCGACTGGCGGCCTTATTTTTTCATCCCTCGTTCCAATCGGACTCGCTTCAGACCTCGTGCTTGACGCTCCTGTACCGCGCCGCTAAATAATCACTCATGGCAACCAAAGGCCCTATCGAATGCTCGGTCATCACACCGGAGCGTCAAGTGCTGTCCACAAGTGCGACCGCCGTCGTCTTTCCGGCTCATGACGGCCTGGTCGGCATTTTGAACGGCCGCGCCCCCTTACTCTGCGAATTGGGCACGGGCGTTCTCCGGGTGGATTCAACCGAAGGCGGCACGAAAGAAGTTTTCATCGACGCCGGGTTCGCCCAGGTTCTCAACAACGAGGTCACCATCCTGACCGAGCGAGCCGAACTCGCCGAGAACATCAGCCGAAGTGCCGCGGAAAAGGCACTGTCCGAGGCTGAGGCCCTTCCCGCCCATGATGAGGCATCCGTCGGCGCCCGTCAGAAGGCGATCGCCCGCGCGAAGACACAAGTCAGCATCGCCAAGAAGTAATCCTTCTTACTCCCCTTTCAATCTGGCAGCTCGTAAATCGGCTTGGCATCCCAGCCGTCGAAGGCTGCCAATTCCTGCTTAATGAAGACGGACGAATGAACAATCTGGTCCTTGTCATTCAGTTCGATCGAAAACACGCCGCCGACCTGGTCCTCAAAAATCGCCACAAATGACGCACCGCCTCGGGCATCCCCGCCAATACCCATCTTTCCCACACGAATCATTCCTCGGTTCGGTGCGTAGGCGCGCTCGATCTTACCGAAGCGCATCAACTGCACGGCAAACATATCTCGATACCAGTCGATGGCATTTTCCCACGCCTTGTCGGTAAACAGGTCGCGATAGGTCTTTGCATCGTGTGCGTTGAGCGACTCCACGAGCGTGCGTGCAACGCGATCGTAGCGGGCCTGCTCCGCGGCGGTGAGCGGCGGCAGCTCCTTCTCCGTCGCCCCCTGTTTCTTGGGGACCGGGCGCATCGGGGCATCGGCTTGCCAGCCAGATTGGGGTACGCCTTCCGCATCCGCGTTCATGGCGAATGCCGGCTGCTTCGCGGCGGTAGGGTCTGAATTCGGCTCCATCACGGCCTTGTCAGGCGTAGCGGCCGATGGTCCGTCCTGTTCGTTCGTACACGCCCCAAACGCCAGCACGACCATCATTGAACCGCTTGCGATTGACCGACAAGAAATCGCCATCATTGCATACCTCATAACCAAGAACCCGGGACCGTCCTCAAAACGCTACTCGCCTGATTTCGGATCAGCGGGTGGATCTTCGCGTGATATCAGTATGTCCCTGACACGATGCGGCGCCGGCCCCTGCATTTCGAACCTGACACTCCGCCATTGGCGGCCGGACTGGGCCAGCACAATCAACTTTCCCGGCGTCACGAGGAGCCACCGACGCGGCACCAGGGTCTTCCACGTCCGGGCCTGCCGAAGCCACATATCCGCCCTGGTGTCGGATGGCATCGCGCGAAGTTCTTCTGCGAAGCGCCAGGTGTCTTCAAACGCAATCAGGCGAGCCCGGTCAATGCTGTTGAACGCTTCGAAAAAAGCCTGTGCCGCTCTACCGGCGTCGCTCTGCGGCCACGCTTCGTGACCGAGATCGTGCCATATGCATCCCGTGGTCTTGGATACCATAACGCTGCGAATCCAATCGAGATGTGTCGACACTCGAACATACTCGTCGTTTGTGCCGTACTTGAACTCAAGATCTGGGTTTCCCTGCCCATCATTGCGAAAGCACACGCCCATTACAAAAAATTCACCGGCCTCGCGCAACAGAGCCGGCCCGCCGCTGTCTCCCGGTCCGCCGATGCCCTCCAGCTCCATCCCGGCCGGTGGCTCGTCAAAACGTATGTGCAGCAGGTGTTTCTCCGCCTTGGTGACGATGTTGGTGGCAAACCGCAAGTTGCGATCCTCGATGAGCGCTTCGCCGCGCCCGTCGCCGGTCTTGCCGCGACCTACGAAGACGAGTTCCTTCCCCTTCTCATCGAAGCGATCGTAAAGCCTGACAGGTTTGATTCCCGTTAACGGCTCAACAAGCTGAATCAACGCCAGATCCACCCACGACGGTTCTGCGAAGCCCTCGGGCAAGTCCCCTTCCCAACTTGGATGGTAAATGATGCGTTTTACGCCCACGGAGCGACCAGCGATCTTCACTGACCCCGAGATTGGGCTTACCCCATTGGCCACGTGGGCGGACGTGAGTATCCAATCCGCGGAGATCAGCGTGCCATGGGCGACGCCCACTTCAGCCAAGAAGGGATAGTCAGCCGGATCGGCTAGGTAGCGTTGCGGGTCTTGGTCGTGGCGAATCAGAATCGCGCGAGCGTCCGCAACGATCGCCAACGGAATAAGGGCAGCGCCAACGATCCCTGCAAGTACACATCGCGTGTTCGTGTCCACGAATAGATGGACGCTGCCCGACGGCCAGAACCGGTCGAGAATTCAGAAATTACGATGCATTTCGCCTGGGGGCGTCGGCAAGTGACCTGATACGTCCGCGCCGCGAATGACATTCCCGAAAAAAAAGCCCGACTCGCTTTCGCGGTCGGGCTGGAAATGAACAAAGCAAATGGGACTTCGCGGTTATCGCTTCGAGAACTGGAATCGCTTGCGGGCACCGGGCTGTCCGGGCTTCTTGCGCTCCACCTTGCGGCTGTCTCGCGTCAGGAACTTGCCATCGCGAAGGACAGGCTCCAACGACGGATCGGCCTTGCACAGGGCACGGGAGATGCCCAGCATGATCGCGCCGCATTGGCCTGTCTGACCGCCGCCGTGGACGTTGACTGCAATGTCATACTTGCCGAGCACCTTGGTGGCCTTCAGCGGGGCGACGACGTCATTGACGTGCCTGATGTCGAAGAAATAGCTGCCGATCTCACGGTCATGGATCGTGAACTTACCCGAACCCGGCTTGAGACGGACGCGAGCGACTGCCCGTTTGCGACGACCAGTCCCCCAGTGATAACCGCCGACGGCTGGCGCCGCGGGCTTTGGGGCCGGCATCGTAGCGGTCCCGCCGCCGCCAATATCCACTTTCATCGCTTGATCCGTCACGCTTCAAAACTCCCGGGGGGTTTTAGATTTTCGTCAAATCCAGGGGCTGACAATTCTGCGCCTGATGAGGATGCTCGGCACCCTTGTATATCTTCAGCTTCTTGATCATTCGGCGACCAAGGGCGTTCTTCGGCAACATGCGACGAACGGCGGTCTCGATGATCCGCTCGGGGTGTCGCTCCTTCATCTTGGCAAACGGGATGATCTTGTGACCGCCCGGATAGTAGGTGTAGTAGTCGTACTCGATGGCCTCGGCCTTCCGGCCGGTCACCTTGATGCACTCGGCATTGGTGACGACGACGAAATCACCGGTGTCCACATGCGGCGTGTAAACCGGCTTATGCTTACCCATCAAGACGGTCGCGAGCTTTGCCGCCAGCCGACCCAATACCTTGCCATCGGCATCCACGGAAAACCAATCCCGCGACACCTCCAGTGGCTTCGCCTGAAAGCACTTATCCGTTACGCATGACATGGGCACAGTCCTATCGATCAAATCCGGTAATCAATATCGAGAACCCAACAATGTACCGCAAGATCGCGGCGTGTCAATCTCCCCGGCCGGCCAGGCCCGACTTCCCTCGAATTCAAGCCCTGACAAGCACTTATGCGGGGAGCGACCGCCTTGGTGGAATCCGAGGCTATCCAACCGGCTGAGCCCGGCTGATGGCCGGGCCCTGGCCCTGGCTCAACGGGGGCCGCCGCTTCACCGCGACCTTATGGCCGCTTCGAGCACTGGAAAAGATGGCCTCGCTGGTCGCAATGACGGATGCGCAGGGAGCAGAATCGGCGGCCATTGCACACCCGGCGGCCACCCACCTGACAAACTCACCGACGAGCCCGTCATATCCCAACTCAACAGCCGGGTCACTCGTCGCCAGGGTCGGCCGATACATCGCATCTACTCTGGAACCGTTGCCGCAAAACAACTGTCCGGATTTCTCGATGCGCATACACGTGCCATCCACCGAACGAAGTTCCAATTCAACCCCCAGTGACTCGGGCGGACCACTGGCGTGCAAGTCCAGACAGAACGGGATGTCGGTCATCGTCCGACCGACGACCATCAATGCCCCCTCCGGATGCGCAACGCTCGTCACCTCGCAAATCGATCCGATCAGTGTCTGCACGAGGTCGGCCGCTTCAAAGACCTGATCCGCGGCGACCGGGCCCTGGTCATCGAGCCCTTCTCTCGGCGCGCCGCGTCGCGTGATGTGCAGGGCGAGTGACATCGGCGTTCCAAACTTGCCGGACTCGATCAGCCGACGCGCGACCGAAACGCCGGGCGCGAAGCGCGCCGGCGAAGCGGAGAGGACCGTCCTGCCCGCAAGCTTGCTCATGGTCGCCACTCGATCCCATCGGGCCGCTGCACAGGGAATCCCTGGAACTAGGACCGATGCCCCGGACCCCAGGCACTGCTTGATGATTCCGAATCGCTCACGGTTCGGGCGAAAGACAATGACTCCCGCGGGTTCTGCTTCGCGCAACAGAGCGGCGACATCCGAATACATCCAGCGGGCCTGAAAGACTTCCGCGTCGCGCCGGGGGCTTTCGTCGCAGACGGCTTCCAGCGTGCCGTGCTTGCGGATCGCATGGATGAGCCACGCAGGCGCTTGATGCGTCGAGCCGATGAAAGCCAGTTTCGGCGAGATCATGGGCCGTCTTCCCTCTTCCGTTGCGCCGGCTGCCGCTGAGTTCCACACTCTTCACGTCGCTATCGGGAACGGTATAATAACGACTCAACTTCGGGTTGTCTGGTAAAGCCCAATAGTGCGTCTTGACTCCTATTCATTGGAAAAATCACAGCCATGATGAAGTCAGCAAAGCAGTTTTCGGTGTTTCTGGTCAATAAGCCCGGCATCCTGTCCCAGGTGTGTGACGCGCTCGCCGATCGCAAGGTCAACGTCGTGGCCGTCACGCTGATGGACTCGGTTGAGCATGGCGTCTTTCGCCTCGTCGCCCAGGATGTTGAGAAGGCGCGCGCCGTGCTGAAGGGACTGAACATCCCGACGACTGAGACCGACGTCCTCACCGTGGAGATGCCGAACCGGCCCGGCGCTCTGGCGGACCTCTGCTCGCGGCTCAACGCCGAGCACATCAGCATCAAGTATGCCTACGTGACCAGCGGCGCGGCCGGCGGTCGGACCGTCGGTATCTTCAAGGTCGATAACCTGCAAAAGGCGCTCAAGGTCACCGCGCCTCGCAAACCCGGCCGAAAGGACAAGCTCGTCGTTAAAGTCAACCGCGGCTCTCGGGGCCGTTAACGCGAAAGACGGATTAGAACAACGAGAGCAAGCCTGACTCCGCGGGCGGCGGATCGACCTGATTGATCAAATCGTCATCCGGCATGCGAGCGACGATATACCCGACCGCTGAATTGAGAACCTCTCTCCGCTTACGATTCGACCATTCTCCCAGCACATTAAGAATCGTCGCGTGCGTCGTGCCCATCCGCTGCTCGTAATCGGCAATCATGTCGAGTCTTGCATCGTAGAGCCCGCTCCAAAGGAGGAGCCGGCGCTCTCCGCCGATTTCCGTACGCACCAGGTTCGGCGAGTAAAGTGCCATCCGGGTCACGAAGTTCAGTTGACCATCGAGCATGTCACCAAGCAATGGGCGAGGATGAAGCGGCGGACCGTCGCGGCGGCCGTCACACATCGCCATCCGGGCACGAAAGTCGTCGCCGGCGCACTCGAGCGCCAATTGCCGCAAATCTCTCGGCGTTCTCAATTGGCCGTCGATCTTCAGTCGAAACCGCTGCTCCCACCCCCACGGCGCCGTGCGAGGAATGACACCGTCGCGTTCGAGCGCCATGACCGAGCGGACGATCGATGCGTTGTAAGCATTGATGTAGTACGCCAGCCGGTCTTCGTGACGGGGAAAGTGTTGCGGCGTCGTCTCCGGGCCCGTGGCGGCGAGCATCGCCATCGTCCGCTCCATCGCTGCCGGGTCCGCGACCAGCTTGCGGTAGTTGACGCGATCTTCCACGACGCAGCGGTTCAAGACGAGCGCCCAATCTGACCAATCAGGCCGATCGATATCCTTGTTGCCGACAACATCGGCGTGCGGGGTGATCGTCTGCGGAATACATCCCATCAAGGCGGCGTGGCCACAAAGTGCGGCGAGCAACACAGCAAAACGTGTCAAGTACCGGTTCATTCGGCGGATTCAAAAAGAACGGCCAGACCCTGACCGACGCCCACACAAAGCGTCGCAAGGCCTCGCTTCACCTTTCGCCTGCGCATTTCCCGTACCAGCGTCGTCGCCAGTCGCGCCCCGCTGCACCCGAGCGGATGCCCCAGCGCGATCGCGCCGCCATTGACGTTCACAATCGATGGGTCAAGCCCCAATTCGCGGATGCATGCCAACGACTGCGAAGCGAATGCCTCGTTAAGCTCGACGAGGCCGATACTGTCAATCGGCCACTCAGCTCGGGCCAGCGCCTTCTTCGTCGCGGGAATCGGCCCCAGACCCATACAACTTGGATCGACCCCCGCCGACGCCGACTGTCGAATAAACGCGATGGGGCGCAGTCCCAACTTCTTCGCAACCGCAGCCTCGACAATCAACAGTGCCGCGGCGCCGTCGTTCAGACCCGAGCTGTTCCCCGCAGTGACCGTTCCCCCCTCCCGGAAAGCCGGCCGCAATTTGGCCAGGGCCTCCATGGTTGAGTCCGGGCGAGGATGCTCATCGGCCGCGATGGTCTCCTTTTTGCCGCGCCCGATCTCGATATCGATCGGTACGATTTCCTCTGCCACGCGACCGGCTTCCATCGCCGCTTTGCAGCGCATCTGGCTCTGAAAGGCAAATGCATCCTGATCTTCGCGGCTGATCTTGTACTTCTCCGCGACGTTTTCAGCCGTCTCGCCCATGCTGAACGGGTGATACATCGCCGCCAGCTTCGGATTCGTCATCCGCCAGCCCAGGGTCGTGTCGTACATCGTCTGGTTGCCGCGAACGAAGGCTTCGTCGGGCTTCGGCAGCACCAGCGGCGCACGGCTCATCGACTCCGCCCCGCCCGCGATGATGACATCGCCGTGGCCAGTTTCGATCATCCGTGCGGCGATGGCAACCGCCTCCAGTCCGGACGCACAAAGGCGATTGACGGTGACGCCCGGCACGGTATCCGGCAAACCGGCAAGCAGGACTGCCATCCTCGCGGCATTGCGATTGTCTTCGCCCGCCTGATTCGCCGCGCCCCAGTAACACTCGTCGATCGTTGCCGGATCGATCTTCGAACGGGCGACGACCTCCTTGATGACATGCGCAGCCAGATCGTCCGGCCGCACCGGCGCGAGCCCTCCGCGGTATCGCCCGATCGGCGTTCGCAAGCACTCAACAATAACGGCCTGTCGCATATACATGTAGTATATGCACAGGCCGTCAGTGTGCTAGCTTTGCTCGATCGTCGCTGCGTCACGTTGCCCGACGCGCGGGGCGCAACGGCTTCATCTCCGCCTTCGACGAAGCCGAGGTCGGACCGACCTGGCCCCGACAAGCATGGCGAACGAAATCGCCATCGAGTTGAGAATCGAAAACCCACACGGCTTGATGGGCGTTCCCGTCACGGGAGGAGCCGGCTGGGGCCCTGCCTCGCGAACGCTCACACTGCAATCGCCATTGGTATCGTCCACCGGTCGGCCCTCCGAATCGACGACCAGGCCCGGATCATTGCTGGGACAGACGTCCACACAATCGAAGACGCCGTCGCTGTCCGAATCCGTATCCGCAACACCGCAACCGCACGCGCCCGGCGCGACCTTGTTCGGATCGTTCGGGCAACCATCGGTGCAGTCGGGCGTGCCATCGCTGTCTGTGTCGCCGCCGACGATGCTGAACGTCGCCACCAGCGCATTACCGACGATTTGTGCCGTGGCGGAGACACAACCGGGGAACCCGGACGTGACGACGGAGGGGACCACACCGGTGATCGCATTCGCGGTCAGGACCGTGATCTGGTCGCCATCAGCCGGGAAGAACCCGCCGAACTGCTTCAGCTCCAGCGTGCCGTTCAAGTTCGCCGTCGCGGCAACAACGAGCTGATCGTGCTGCGTGCCCGGCGTGAGGCCGCCGACTTCAACAACAAGCCTGCCGCCAGCGCCTTGTGTGTAGTTACCGACGATCGGCACGTTTACGTAATTAGGATCGGGCGTAATATTGAGAATGCCCGGTGACGCGCCCGGCTCGACCGTGCCGGCGACGTTGTTCACGTTCGAGGAAATATCGCCCACGCCGCGCAGCTCGCCGCCGTTGAGCGTCAACGAAAACGCCGTGAGAGTTCCGCCCGCCAGTTCCGTCAAGCCTGAGTTCTGAGTAATCGGGTTTTGGACCAGCATGCGCCCAGACACGGCACGAATCGTTCCGGTATTGGTGATCATCGCCCAGAGGATGCTCTCACCGGATCCCCCTGTCTTTGTGAGCAAGCCCTCATTGGCAACAGGGCCGCCGCCGAACCAGCGGCTGAACTCAAAGTCGCCCTTGAGGTCCACGACTCCCGTCGGCCGGTTATTAAAGACCGCGAAATGGAAGTTTTGGGCGATGACATTCGTCGTTCCAAGATTCTCAAACGTGATATGCCCGCCCGTGAATGCCGGGCCTACGTCATCCGGTCCGGTGACATTCATGGTCGCAGCCTCGCGAATCGTCACGAGAGGGTTGAAGATCCGTCCGCCCTGAAGATCGAACTCGTGCGTGACGGCCAGGTCGCCGTTGCCGCCTATTCCGTGGCCGGCGTTCATGTTTCCCGAAACGCGAAGCCGCGGCACGACGAGTTCATAGCCGGCATCCACGAAGTTGTTGGCTGCATGGTTGAGATGGAAAAAACCTTCGCCGGTGATGTTCGTGCCCGGATGGTAACTGGCCCAGCCTTCCATACTGAATTCAGCGCCTGCGGCAATATCGATGGTGCCGGCGCTATCTAGATTGTTTCGACATCGAAACGTGCCGCCTTCCACCGAAACCACGCCGTCGCTGTGATTGTTGAGTTCCACGTTGAATGCATTGGCAATGGTCGCTGTACCCGCCGTCGGCGGCTTTCGCAAAGTGCCGTGATTCTCGACAGGCTTATCGACCAGGCCGGTCTGATGTAGTTCACCGCCATCCTCAATCGTCAGAACGGCACCGGGCATGATGTTCAAGAACTGATTGAAACAGCCCATCGCTGCGCCGCTGGCGATGTTGATCGTCCCTTCAAGATCAATCTGCCCGAAGAAGTTTCCGATGCCGTTCTCCTGAATATGGCCGCCAGGAAGAATATGGAGATGCACATTCGGCTGACCGCCTTCGTCCGTGAGGGTTCCAGTAATGCCAAGGGTTGCCGACCCACCGAGTCGTCCCGTCGCCGCGACCGTCAGGTCTTCGATGGTCACGTCCTGGTCCACGACGATTCCGAAGTTGGGCGAATCCTTGACAACTGCCCGACCCTGAATGACGACGCCGGGCACAAGCGTGAAGAACGCGCCGGTAATGCCCAGCTCTGCGCCCGGCTCGATCAGCCAGTTACCGCCGATCGCACCGGACTGGCTCAATCGAAGCTCTCCATTCTGGATATGCACGAGGCCGGTATTGTTGAGATTCACCGCCCAATCGCTTACCCCTGCCGAGCTTTTTGTCAGCGTTCCCGCATTTTCAAACACGCCGGGACCGAAGGCCGTGAATAGGACCTTCGCGGCGTTTTGAATGTCAAACGTCCCAGTCGCTGAGTTCTCGAAAATCGCCGGACAGCAGGCTCCCGGGATCATGCCGATCGTCCAGTCACCGGCGCCGCTCCACGTCGCGGCGCCGTTATTCGTTAGTCGGAAGCCACCGAAGAAGCTGAGCGTCTTCGCAGTGTCGCTCTGCATCGTCAGTCCGCCGTTGAGAATGATCTGCTGGGCCAGCGCCCCGCCCGAACGGCCGATTTCGCCGGAGTTCCAAATCATCGGTCCGGCAAACGTCCCGATCTCCGCGACCTGCAGCCCGCCGTTAACAGTGAAGGTGCCGTTCATCTGAGTGATGTTCTTGGCGACCCCGGTCATCGCGGCCTGCACGGTGCAGTCCTGGTCAATGAATACGTCGTCGTCGCCCGAGGGCAAGACTGGACAAAGCGGCGCCGGCGGGGATGCGACATCCCAGTTGTTTGACTTGGTCCCAGCCTCCGGGCCACAGCAGGCATGCCACAGCATGTCGCCGCAGGAATTATCGAAGTGTCGATCAACCGCGAGGGCCGCTGGCAGGCCGGTCAGGCTCACGACGATGGCCGCATGGATTCCGCGAATCATGGCAAGCTTCATGACATTCTCCCGAAACGGTGTTCCCCGTTGATCTCCCCGGCAGGAGTCTCGGTCGGCCCTGCGAATCGCATGTAACATGCCGTTAACATTGCAATTACGTCCCGGACCGGTGCGAGGTCCTGGCTGCCGTCCGCCCTGATTGCGACATTCGTGATCGACAGGGGCCATGGAAAAATTCTGAAATGCCTGAATTGGCCGCGAACGGGCACATTGCGGCCCGACTCCCGCGCGAAAGGGCTGATGGTCTGGAGCCCTGCGGCCTGGACACCCACGGGCATGTCTCCCGATCAGATTGGCGCCCTGGCAGCCTCAGACGGTATGGGCCGGCGGAACCGCTATAATGGGCGATTCGGAATCTCGAATCGCCCGGAGCCGTCATCAGTGTCTGGACCCACCGTTTCATTTGTATCCCTCGGATGTCCCAAGAATCTCGTCGACTCCGAGAAGATGCTCGGCATGCTGGCCGAAAGCGGCTGCGCGATCGTCGGCGACGGCGGTACGGCGGATGTCGTCGTGGTGAACACCTGCGGCTTTCTCTCCGCCTCACGCGATGAGGCCATCGGCATACTTCGCGACGCCGCGGACCAAAAAAAAGCCGGCGAGATCAAGCGTCTGGTCGTGGCGGGTTGCCTGGTGCAGCGCGACGGGCAGGGGCTGATCGCTGAGGTGCCGGAGATTGACGCCCTCGTCGGCGTGAACAATCGCGCTGACATTGTTCGGGCCGTCGTCGGGGAAAAACCAAAAGGTCGAATCGGCAAAGCGTCAAAGCAGAAATCGCCGACTTCGTCGGATAAGGGCGGCGACGGACGGACGATTTTTCTCGGCGAGTATCACCCGTCTTCGTGGGCGAAGGACAATAAGTCCGATCGGTCACGACTCCGTCTGACGCCGACTCATTATGCCTATCTGCGCATGAGCGAGGGCTGCAATCAGAAGTGCACCTTCTGCACGATTCCCTCCATCCGCGGGCCCATGCACTGCAAGACCGTGCCCGAGATCATGGCCGAAGCCCGCGAGCTGATCGAAGACGGCGCCGTCGAAATCAATCTCATCGGGCAGGACACAACCAGCTACGGGCAGGACATCGGCTACGAACCGGGCCTCGCCGGACTTCTGGGTGAACTGAACAAGCTCGACGGCGCTCACTGGATACGGCTGATGTACGCCTATCCGTCGGACTTCACCGACGAGATGATCGACGCGATTGCCGCCAACCATCGCATCGCCAAGTACATCGACATCCCCCTGCAACACATCAGCGATCAGGTGCTCAAGGCCATGCACCGCCGCGTCACGCACAAGCAGACGGAACAGCTACTCGAAAAACTCCGCCGAAAGATTCCCGGTGTCGCCATTCGCACGACCTTCATCGCCGGCTTCCCCGGTGAAACGGAAGACGACTTCGTCGATCTGTGCGATTTCGTGCGAGACTTCGGCTTCGACGCAATGGGCGTCTTCCCCTACTCCAGCGAACCAGGCACGCCGGCGCACCGCATGAAGAACCCCTTGCCTCCGTCAGAAATCGAGGCCCGCGTCGGCGCGCTCATGGCCATTCAGCAGGAAGTTGCCTTTGCACGCGCGGCCGCAATGAAGGGACGCACGATGGAAGTCTTGATCGATGACTTCGGACGCGGCGGCACCTATCCGGCACGCCATCAGGGACAGGCGCCGGATGTTGACAGCATGGTCTATGTTGAGAGCGGCGATTTCGACCCGGGCGAGTTTGTACAGGTTCGCGTCACGGGCCACAGCGACTACGACTTGAAGGCCCGACCCGTCTCGATGGGCCTTCCCATCTTGCACTGACTCAGGCCGAAACGCATCGCAACGTTGTCAGGCTGTGGGTCGCAGCTCGGATTCTGAAAGAATCGACTCGGCTTGCCCTTTGCGATACTTCTTGAGTGCTTCGCTCAACTCCGGTCGCTTGTTGGCGAGGATTGACACGGCCAGGAGTGCCGCATTAATCGCACCCGGCTTGCCGATCGCCAGCGTGCCTACCGGGATGCCGGCAGGCATCTGCACCATCGACAGCAGCGAGTCCATCCCCTTGAGTGACGCGGACTCCATCGGCACGCCCAGCACGGGCAATGTTGACTTCGCCGCGATGACACCCGCCAGGTGAGCAGCACCCCCCGCCGCCGCGATGAGTACCTCCATCCCGCGCGACTCGGCCTTCGCGGCATATTCCAGTGCCTCATCCGGCGTGCGATGCGCCGAAAGAACGCGAGCCTCGTGCGCCACGCCGAACTTCGCGAGCGTCGCGGCACAATGTTCCATGACCGGCCAGTCAGATTTTGAACCCATCAAGATTCCAACGAGTGACGACATACTCAACGCGCTCCATTGCACCCAAGTGATGAATTGCGGGCATCATAATCGATCCCGGCCTGTTGGCTGAAGAGATAGCCCCAGACTTGTTCAAACCTCAATTCGCTGCCACTTGCCTGTCTGAAAACGTCGCCGCATCAGAACGCAGCGGACCGTCAGGTCGGCGAACATACCCATCCACGCCCCCAGGAGGCCCCACTGCAAAACAAAACCGCCGAAGAGCGCGCCCGGGATGCGCACCAGCGCCATGCCGCAGAATGTAATCAGGATCGGCCGCTTCGTATCTCCGGCCCCACGCAGGGCGCCGATGTATACAATTAACGGCCCGAGGACGAATTGAAAGAAGGCGAGCGCTTTGAGTGCCGGCACGCCGCATCGCCATACGTCCGGGTCGTTCGAGAGTAGTCGAAACATCGGCTCCGCGCCGAAGTACAACAGAAGTGCAGCCCCCGTCATGATCGCCAGCGTTTGAACCACTGCCTCGTTCGCGCCAAGTCGCGCGCGCCCATGCTGCCGCGCGCCGAGGTTCTGACCGACCAGCGTCGAAGCAGCAAGGGCATAGGCATTGGCCGGCAGGTAAGAAAGTGATTCGATGCGGATGCCGACAATGTGTGCGGCGTAGATCACTTCCGTGGGAAACTCACTGGGAACCCGATTAACGATCGTCATGAAGATGAAATGACCGGAGAAGCTCAGTAGTCCGTCCAGAGAGGCCGGCGCCCCGACGCGCACCATGCGCCGGACCATGGACCTATCCAGGCGCAATCCACGCATGCTCAGGTGTACCGCCTTGCCTCGACCCTGCAACAGCAGTGTCATCCCGATGGCGCCCATCCATCGCGCAATGACTGTTCCCCACGCTATGCCCGCGACACCGATTCCCGGCCAATCGCCAATCCCGAACGTCAACACCCAACTGAATACCAAGTTGGCAATGTTGACCCCACCGAGAACCATGAGCGGCGTCTTCGTATCTCCTTCGCCGCGAAGACAGGCAGCCATGGCAAACGAAACCGACGCACCGATAAAGCCGATGGCGTCAAGCCGAAGATACTGCACCGCGATCTCGGCTGCTTCGCCCCGGAGATTGAGCAACGATGCCAGGCCGGGAGCAATCAATCCGATGAAGGCCGTGCCGATCGCACCGACGAAAACGGACAATGTGAAGGCCTGCCCCGTCGCCTGACCGGCCTCTTCACGACGACCGGCCCCGACCGCACGCGAAACGATGGCCGTCGCGCCGATACTCACCATGCCGAAAAGCATGGTCATCAGCCAACCGACATAACTCGCAAAGCCCACGGCCCCGGTCGCAACAGGCGAGATTCTTCCGGCAAGCAGCGTGTCGTTCCACGCGATGGCGGCGTTGAGGAGCTGCTCTCCGAGAATTGGAAGTGCCAGCCAGAAAACGGCCGGACGAATAGGACCGGATAGAACAGAAGCGAATCTCCCGCCGACGCCGTCCGTGGTCAGCGGTTCGCACGCCACAACGGCCGGTGTCGCGGCTTCTGGCTCGACAGTCGCCGCGGATAGCTCGGGGTGCACGTCGGACATTTGCGGCGGCGTCACGAGAAAGGTTCGCCCATCCATGCGAAAGAGTATCGCGGCTCGCTGCTCGCATGAAACGACGACCTTCGAGCATCCATCGGCGCGCGTGACGGTTTATAATCCGTCGGCACTGACGCTTCAATCAGGGCGTCAGATACGCATCGACAAACGGCTGAATGTCCTGTCCGTTGACCAGGGCGTCACAGTTCAGATCGCTTCTCACCAGATATGCCTGCGACTGAGGCAGGCCGAGAAGCGCCGCGCTGAACGCCGACACGTCATCGAGGTCCTCGTCAAAATCCTGGTCGATGTCGACGCCGATCGCGCCGGGAACACTGGCGGCATTCGCCGGATCGCTGCATGCCTCGACCTCCGTGCGATCAAAGAATCCGTCGAGATCGCGGTCGATGCCGATGCGCGTCTCCGATCCCTTCGTGACGACCGTGTAGGTCAGCTCGCTGCCGGGCGCCGCGGATGCCTGTAGCGCCGCGGCCGTGATCGTCACACTCGTGAGATCGGACTGAAAGACGTTTGCCCCGTTGTACTTCCAGCCGCGCTGAACGCCGCCCTGAATGCCCTTCACGACAAGTCCAACCTTGTTCGTATTCGCCTGGGTGATCATGTCCGATATCTGCGTCAACTGACCCGGCTCGGGATTATTCGCATCGCGCAGCGTCGTTTGCCGGCCGACGGCCGCGTGCGTGTCGCCCCCCGCGACGCCCGGCGGCTCCAGGGCTGTGCGCGGCGGATAGTCTGAACCGCCAAAGGCGAGCATGAGCGCCACGAGGTCCGCCGTCATCTGATCTGAAGACACGCTGAAAACCGGCTCGTTCAGGAAGCTTTCGATTGAATCGACGCTGCCATCGTGCAGCACGCCAAAGCCCGCGGTGTTGCGAAGCTGCGTAAACTGGAAACCCACCTTTTCGTATTGATTGCGAAGTTGCGGCACTTTGATGCTGAGATTCGTCGAGCCGTCGAGCGATACGAGACCCAGGTGCATTTCACCATTGGGGCCCTGCGGGATATTCTGAAATGAGACGCCCACCAGCGCCGTATTCGTGCCCATGCCCGTCGGAAGCGTGTGACATGTCACACAATTGACACCATCCAGGTTGCCCGTTCGATAAGCGGTCAACCCGGCCACGGCATTGCCATTCGGCAGCGGCTGACCGGCAGGCGAGAATCGTCCCGTGGTGAAGTGCCCCGGAAGCGGGAGGCTCGTCGGCAGCGAATTGTCAAAGTTGCGATGGGGATTTGGGGGATAGCGCACCGTCGCGAGAAAATTCTCAAACTCCTGCATCTCCGTCTGAGCCAGCGGAAAATCGGCCCCCTGCAAGGACGAGAACGCCCCCGAAAACTCCTCAAGTCCGTCACGGTCGCCGCGCCAGTGATGAGGCTCCTTGGCGATAATGTCCTGCAGTGACTGCGTCGTCATCGGCCCCTTCATCGGGTGCCAATCCTGACAACCGCCGTCGGGACAATTCTGACAATCGCCGCTCGGGCAATTGATGCCGGCGTATGCATTGAAGTCCTTCATGTCCCCGCTCGGGTCGCCCAGGTCCCAGGCCAGCCGGTCCATTCGAGCATCCACATGGCACGACGCGCATGAGATGTGGCCCAGCCCGGAATTCACATGGGTGTCGTACAGGTGCTTGCGGCCGATCTTGATGGCCGGCGGCGTCGGATCGTGCAGCGGCACGCGCGGCAACAGCTCCGCCTCACCCATCGTGTCGATCGTCGTCACACTCGCTGCGAACTTGTTCAAGACGTACAGGCGGTTCCGCGCTTCATCGAGCACAACGCCGGTCGGCCCTTCGCCGACTTCAATGGTCGGTGCCAGACCCGCCCGCGCGCCGGAGCCGTTGACGACGACGACATTGTTCGAGCCCATGCCCGAGACATAGCCACGCGTACCCGCCGCGTTCCAAACGATGCCGCGAGGATCGCCCAACGACTTGTCGCGCTCCGACTGATCGATCGAAACGAACGGAATGCCGGTCCCGTATGTCAAATGAGAATTCAAATCAGAGATCGCGCTCACGCTCGGCCCCGCCGGCGCAACACGGGCCATGTTCACGCGAAGAAATCTTCCCGTTAGCACCGGCTCAAAGCGCACCTCGTTGGTGGCATCTGTGCCGACGACCGTTACATCCCCGCTCGCCGGATTCACCGCCAGCGCCATGCAGATGTTCATGCAGCCGGTCGCGTAGGTGACGGCCAGCGATCCCGCGTCGATGATCGCCACGTCATGATCGTACAAGTCCCAGCCGACAGGCCTGCCGGACAGCGCCGCCTGTGGCCCGCTGACCAGATTCGTCCAGTCGTGGGCATTGTCATCCATCCATTGACCCGACCCGTCCTTGCGAACAATAAGCCCCACGGCCGGCGGTGCGGGATTCATCGGGTTCTGTAACGGTTTGAAGTTCACACCGTCATTGGGCGGCGGATTGACACCGCCATACGGCCCTGCCGGATCGCTCACCACATTCGGCGGAGTGCCCGACGCCATCGTCAGTCCACCGCCGAGGATCGTGGAATCATTTCCCGACTCAAAGACGGCGACGTATACTTCGTCGCGCGCTGCGCTATATGCCAATGCGCGAGGGTCTTCGCCCACAATGGGGATACGCGTCGGAGCCGCCGCAAGATTCGCGAGATCAAATACCAGCACGCTATTCGCCTGCGAACAGGACACGAAAGCCCGCTGCGGCGCACCGCCGAACACGACGTCCCCCGGCTCGTCATCCGTCCGCAGCGACCGCACGACGTTCATCGACACCAGGCTGACAACACTCACGTCGTCCGAGATATGATTGACCACCCACGCCTCGGTGTTGGACCGCGCTCGAACTGAAACAGGATCGAGGCCGACCGGCACACTTCCAAGCTTCAGGGGACGCCCGCTCGAGACGTCGAAAACTTCGAGCCGGTTGTCCGCCGTGTTCACCGCCAGCAGCTTCGTGCCGTCCGGTGTCATGTCCATGGGATGAACGTGCGGGTTTTCCCAGTTGGCAAACTGCTGGGCCGACGCCGGGCACCATGCCAGCAGGCTTAGTAAGAACGCTGTATACAAGGAGAGTGATCGCTGCCTCATGAATCCTCCATACTCCGGGAAGCCGGATTCTACCATGAAACCGGGTGATAAGTCGGCCCAATCTCCCGAATTGAGGTCCCAGAAATGAAATCAGCTCAGATCGTTGCGCCGGCAAGATTCAGCCGCAACGTTGCTATGCTTGGTTTTCAACCATTGCAAACAGGAAGGCACAGTTCGGCATTAGAACGGCCTTATTAGGCACAACTCGGACCCCATCCATAAAGCTGGCTCCCTCAAGCCGACCCCGGCTACACTGCCGATGTGGACCCCCAATCGCCGCCGACGGCCACCTGGACAACTGACCGCCCGCTTGCGCCATGGCTGCTGGCGGTCATTCTCGTCGCCATCGCCACGCACATCTTTACCTTCTTCGCATCGGACTACGAACCATCAATCGACGCGAAGGAGTACTTCGCACTTGGCACGAGCCTTTCCGATGACGGCGAGCTTTGCCTGCCGGATGGCTGCCGCGCCAAGCGCATGCCTCTTTGGCCTGCAACGATCGCATTGGCCGATGCCTGGCAAGGACGCGAGCTCCTGCCGCACGCGATCTTCGAGATTCAGGCGGTCCTCTCGCTAATGAGTGTCATCTTCATCGCACTAACTGCCGCGAAGATCGCCGGCCCCAGCGCAGGGCTGCTCGCCGGTTTGATCGCCGCCCTCTATGCGCCCTATCGGGCACTTCAGGCTTCCTACCTTTGCGAGACGATGGTGATCTTCCTTTTGACCGGCGCCTTCCTCGCCTATCTCAGCTCACTCAGGGCGAAAAGCACGGCTTCAACATGGAGCGCAATGACCGCGGCCTCGGTTGCCCTGGGGCTCGCCGTCCTCACTCGGGCAGATGCCGTCGTCATGGCGATTCCCTTCGCGATCGACACCTTAATTCGCCGCAATCCCATCGGCGTGCGCATCGCCCGCGCATCCGCCTTATTGGCCTGCGTCATCATTGCGAGCTTTGCCTGGGGCCTGCGCAACGAGCGGACCATCGGCAGGTTCACCCTGTCCACGATCGGCGGGCTTAACTTTCATCTGGGAAACTGCGACGCCTACGCCGAAAACCCCGGCATGAACAACGCCGACTACGCCGCCTTCGACCGCCTCCGCGAAGAAGGGGGACTCTCCGAAGTCGAGGCCGATCGACGACTTTACGCCGAGGGGCGTCAATTCGCTCTCGCCCACCCCGGTGTCACGGCGGCGAACGCATTAAGAAAAACGCGCGTGTGGTTTCAATCCAACGTCACGTGGAGCGCACCGACCAGCCTCCTGCTGATCTTGTGGACGCTTGCATTTAGAGGACCGGGTCCGGCGAGGCGATTTTTCTTCGGCGTCGCCACCGCGTGGTCGCTCATTTGGTGCATCGTGCTCGATGAGACTGTGCGCCCGTGGGCAAACCCCTTGTTTGTGGTGCCCCTCGGCCTGATCGGCATGGCCATCATGAAAGACCAAATCGGCCTCCGCCGTCTGCTCATCGGCATCGTCATCGCCCAACTGGCCATCGCAATCGTCTTCATCCCGCTCGAACGGCTTCGCTGGACAATCGATTGGGTATTCATCATCGCAATCGCCGCCGCGACGGCACGCTTTTGCGATGCAAATTCAGATACGAAGCAAGACATCGAGTCGTCCGTGTAATTCGTCGATTGCCCGAACCAGAGCCCGATTGATTCCCTCCTGCCCGGTCGCACCGCGCTGACTCCAATGGCGGACCAGTTTCTTCAATTCGGCGAGATTCGGCTTTCCGCTGCCCAGAATGATGAGTTGACGAAGTCTTTGTAGGTCTTCTCCGGCCCCTGACATATGGCCTCCTTGGTTTCACCGTCTCAAATGTCTGATAAAGCCCGGCCCGCATTGGACTCTATGCCGTTGGTTCGAATGCTGTCCACTCTCATTCATAAAATCTCAATCGTGGCAACCTCGTCTCAATCGCCGCATACTACCCGCCACGGAGTCCACTCGTGCCCAAGCGCGGCCTCATCATCTTCCTCATCGTCGCCGGCCTTTATTGCTGCTGCGCGCTCTATCCCTGGCACGACAGCGTGCAAGTCCGTCGTGCGACCGGCGTCGTGCTCGCCACACTCGTCCTTTGGATCACCGAAGTAGCCCCCCTCGGCGTCGTCGCCATGGCCATACCGATCGCGGCGACCTTCACAGGTCTCCTCCCCTGGAAGGATGCCGTCGCGGCCTGGGGCGACGAAATCGTCTTCCTCTTCCTCGGCGCGTTCCTTCTTGCCCGGGCACTCGACAAGCATGGCGTCTTCGATTGGATCGTGCATTCCAGGTGGGCCTCCCTCAAGAGCGGCGGCTCAGGTTGGATGCAGACTCTCATCGTCATGGTCATGGCGGGCGTGATCTCAACCCTGCAAAACAACACCGCCGTCACCGCAATGATGCTGCCGGTCGTACTCGCGCTCGTGCGCCGCGTGAAGTCGCCCGCCGCGCCGCTGTTGGCCCTCGCCTGGGGCGCAACCTTCGGCGGCATGGCCGTGCCGGTCGGCACCGCGCCGAACTTCATCGGCTACTCGGCCATGAAAAACATCGACGCGAGCGTGAGCTTCGTGTCCTGGATGCGCGTCGGCGTTCCGGTATGGCTGGGATCATCCCTGATCGGCTGGTCCGTGTTGACCATCGGCTCAAGGTTCTTGAGTCGCCGTTCGTCGATGGATGCTGCATCCGACGAATCTGATCCGCCCCGCTGGATCAAGCCACTGGTCGTCACCGACGTCGGTCCCGAACCGGCTCACTATTCCAGATCAGAACTTGCCGACAGCGCCGGCGGCGCCATCGCGTTCGGCGCGAGCCCGGCTCGGCGAACCGCTATCTTCGCCTTTCTCGCCGCCGCGACTCTCTGGCTCGTCCCCGGCATCATCCGCAGCGCCACTTCCGCGGACCATCCCGCTGCGATCTGGCTGCGGACCTATCTGCCCGAATCACTCGTGCCGGTTCTGATCGCCTGGGTGCTTTTTCTTGTTCGAACCGGCCCGGATCGCAAACCCATCCTCGATCGTCACGACTTTCAGGCGCTCGACTGGGACACGCTGTTCCTGATCGCCGGTGGACTGGCGATGGGGCGCATGCTCGAAACCAGCGGCCTTGCATCCGCCCTCGCCGGCGGTCTTGCCCGCGCGGACATGCCGCCCGTCCTGCTCATGCTCTGCCTCGTCGGCGCGACGGTCCTGCTTTCCGAACTCACCAGCAATACCGCGACCGCCTCGCTCATGGTCCCTATCGCCGGCTCGTTGGCCGAAGCGCTCGGCGTGTCCCCGGCACAGGCAATCTGGCTCGTCGCCCTCGCCGCGAGTCTCGGTTTCGCGCTGCCCGTCTCGACGCCGCCCAATGCCATCGTCTACGGCACGCGCATGGTTCCGCTGCGCTTCATGGCCGTTACCGGTTTCATCGTCGATGCCCTTTGCACCGTCTGGCTCGTCTGCTGCGTCGTCATGTGGGCGTAACCGCTGTAGAATCCGCCGCATGATCCGCTGGCCCGGGAAGAAGAAGCGATCGGCAGCGCGGCGTGCAACACCGTCCGCCAAAACAAAGCCCCCTTCCCATCTGATCCTGTTCGCCGCGATCGGCCCCTTGTCGATCTCCCTCTTCTCCGCCGTCATTCTCGTGCTGGGCCACTTCGAGATGATGAGTGTGCCCGGTTGCGGAATCGGGAGTCCCTGCGCCGACGCCGCGGCGAGCGTCTGGGGTAAGATTCCGTTGGTCGAGTGGCCGGTATCATTCGTCGGTCTGGCCTATTTCATCGCCGTCGGCATTGGTTGGCTCGTTGGCAGAGGCCTCGTACCGCCCGCCTTCAAGTGGCTGATTCGATTGGGTGCGACCGCCTCACTCTTTTACGTGTTCGTCATTGTCATCTTCGGACACTGGTGCTGGTACTGCCTCGCCGCCCACGCCGGTAACTTCGGCTTCTGGTGGCTCGTCGAGCGCCGCGCCGTGCCGACCAGGGACGCCGTCTCCACACTGGCGCCAACCGCCTCGGCCTTTGTAGCCTGTTCTCTGGTCCTCGCCGTCCTGAATATCCGCCAGCAAGCCGTGATCGACGCTGAGGCGGCAAGGCGAATCGCCGAGACGACACAGCAGGTCCTCGCAGTGGCAACCGCCCCAGCGACTGATGCACCATCAATGGATCGTCGTCCGTCGCCCAACTTGCAAATGGATCCCGAGTCAGACGTTCCCCCGGTAGGGTTCACAGGTCGCTATCACCGCGGTCCTGACTCCGCCGCCGTTCGCGTCGTCGTGTTCACGGATTATCAATGCCCGATTTGTCGCCGCCTTGAAGAGACGATCGAACGCCTCTTGTCCCGCCGGCCTGATGTCCGCCTTTCCGTCAAACAGTTTCCGGAGTGCGAAGACTGCAATCCATACTTCAAACGAAAGAACCTTCACCCCAATGCCTGTCGTGCGGCCTTCGCGGCGGAGTCGGCCGGAATTCTCGGCGGCGAAAAGGCCTTTTGGCGGATGCACGCGTGGCTCTTTCAGCGCGGCGGCATTTTCTCCTTCGAAGAGCTTACTGGTTTCGCCCGCGAGATAGACCTGGACGGCGCCAGGCTGCTGCAGGTCATGGAGAGCCCGCGCGTTCGAGCGCGCATCGACTCGGACATTGCGGAGGCAGCCTCTCTGGGAATTCCGCATACGCCGATGATCTTCATCAACGGAGTCGAGTTGCGTGGCACGTCTCGCCGCGACGCGCTGCTGGAGGCAGCCGGCCAATTGGCGGAATCAGACCTCCCGGTGCTGGCTCCGGATGCCGATCGACCGCGTCTCGCCGCTGATCGTTATCTCGACCTTTGGATGAAAGCGCAGCCGCGAACCATTTCTGCATTGAAGACTGTCTGGCCGCGGGGCCCGTCCGATGCAGACATTTACGTCCTGATGTGGGGCGACTATCAGGATGTCGAAACCGTCGAAGTCGACAAGGCCATCCGCCGTCTCCAGTCGGGTCGTGATGATATTCGCTATGAGTTCCGGTGTTATCCCTTAAACGCCTCGTGCAACCCGACCGTTGCCCGAAGCGACAATCTCATGGCTTGCATCACCACTCGTGCGGCCCTCGCTGCCGGCCTGCTCCAGGGCGAGGAGGGGTTTTGGCGAATGCACATGTGGCTCATGGAAAATCGGGATGGGATGTACGAAGAGGGCCTCATGGCCGGCGCTGCGAAGCTCGGATTCGACCGCAATCAGCTCACCAGGGGAATGAGAAACCAAGAAATCGATCGCGCGATCGCCGAAAGCGTCAAGGCAGCCGCCGATGCCAAGCTCAAGACGCTGCCCTGGCTCTTCATCAACGGGCGACAGGTGCCGAGGTTCTACGGCCGTAAGGAGGAGGTCCTCGGCCGGATCTTCGACGAATCAAAAAATCTTCGCGACTGATCAGTCGCGGCTCCGCCTATCAGTCCATTCGAAATTCGCCGGGAATCCGACTCAAATCGCCACCGGCAACTCTTGCGCTGGGGTCGGCAGTTATTGCGCGGTGCTCGCGCAATTCATGCCGATATCGCTCGTACGTGTTGCCATCGGATGAATGACATGCGTTCTCAGATATCGGGCAATGCGCAGTGGGCGATGCAGGCCGATACTGATTATCAGTATTGCCGTCTTCGCCGGGCGGTCCGCGTTCTATTATGGGTACTCACAATAATCCTGCGAGAAACCATTTGCCCGGCGCGCGGCCATTTCTTATGTTGAGAGTGGCCGTCGCCGATTTTAGTACTGGTACGGTGGCGAAGGCCCGGGCTGATGCGCGGGTTTGTCTGGGTGACACATCCGCGTCGCACGTGAGCCGGGATTCGGCAAGCTGCGAAGGCCCGCGTCGGGGGGTTGTGGCGACGCTCGCAAGCGTCGTTACGCCAAGTCAGTTGTCTGCCGCCCTTGGAGCGTTGCGGCGGGCCTTTTCCACTCAAAACAAAAGTTCGTGCCCGGTCCGCGTTCGTCATGGGACGAATGCCTCGCACCGCGGAGGGGCGAACCGGTTTGTCTTCGACAGAATGGACGCTGTCGGAATGTTCTTCCCCCTCGTTGGGGGGAGAGAAGCAACGGGCGAGCGCTCGGCAGGAAGCCGGGTGTCAGCCTGATACCTTGGGGACAGCGTCCGTTCCCTGCAGGAAGAGGAGAAGCATCATGAAGGTTCTTGTGAATCGCGTGAAGTCGTTTTTTGTTGAGGAAGATGGCGCGACGGCTACTGAATACGCCGTCATGCTCGCGCTGATTATCGTGATCGCCCTTGGTGCGATCAGCGCGCTGGGCACTAAGGTGTCCCAGACCTTCGCTGACGTTGAGAGCCAGATGCCGTAATTCGGCGTCTCGGACGGCGGCACGGAATCGCCGCCGGTTTCACGACACGTTTAGCGGGTGGGCGGAGGTGGAACCCTCCGCCCCCCGAACGTGTCGTATGCATTGAAGTGATCAATCGCTCGGAGGTTCGTGGATGTTCGGCAGCGGATATGAATTCTGGATGTTGGCGATACTCGCTCCCGCTACGCTTCTGGCGAGCTGGAACGACTATCGCACGCATCGCGTGCCGAACCTGCTCAACGCGCTCCTGGCCGCATCAGGAATCGCCGCCCAGGGGTTCATCTGGGGCTGGTCCGGCGTCGGACAGGCCCTCGCAGGCATGGGCGTGGGATTCGGACTGCTCTTTGGCCTCTGGCTCGTTCGCGGCATGGGCGCCGGCGACGTGAAGTTCATGGCCGCAATCGGCGCATGGCTGGGCCCTGAGTTGACCCTTTACGCGGTCGCCGCCGGTGGTATCACAGGCGGCGTTCTCGCGATCGGAATGATCATCGCCCGCGGCAAGTGGCGAGAGACAGGTACAAATTTCTCCGTGCTGCTGACAAAGATGAGTTCGATGCGCACGGCGTTGTCGGAATTCGGTTCGGTCGGCAGCCTCGCCGGTCAGGCGGGTGTGATGCCGTACGCGATACCGTTAACGATCGGGACCGGTTTGGCGGTACTGACGAAATACACTGGTTGGTGGGGGGTGTTATGAAAACGAAAAGATTGAAATCATTACGGCGTGGTGCGGCTGTCGTCGAGACGGCGGTGGTGGCTCCTTTGATGCTCCTGGCGATGTTCGGGATGGTCGAGGTCGGCTACGCCTTCATGGTCAAGCAGACCGTGACGCTTGCATCGCGTGAGGGCTGCCGTGCCGCGGCACTGCCCGGCGGAAACATGGCCGACGTCACGGCAGCCGTTGACGCCTCCATGGGCGCTGCAGATCTCACCGGTTACGCAACGACCAGCAACATCAGCTCGGTTGGCCCGACGGATACCGAGGTCTGGGTCGAAGTGAGCCTGCCTCTGAATCGCGCCGGCTTCACCGGCTCCATGCTCGGCGGCGGCTCCTTTGACATTACCTCTCGTACCTCGATGAGGCGTGAAGGCATCGAAAGCGACTCGTCGTCAGGCGGCGGCATCGAAGGCTGATCGGTACGACATCGGACGACCCTGTGGCGGTCTCTACTGAGCGGAGCAGCAGAATATGAAACCCAAGACAATCATCCCCATGATCATCGGACTGGGTGTTGGCTTCTTCGCCATCAAGATGGGTCTGGATATGGTCCAGAAGGCGAAGGGTTCGCAGGGCGATGAAGCGGTCGTGCTGGTTAGTTCCAAGCAGATCGAGGTCGCCTCGAAGATCACTGACTCGATGCTCACCACGACCAAAGTCCCCTCCGGACTCCTGCCCCGCGGCGCCTTCACGGACAAAAAGGCACTGATGGAACGCGTCACCGCCATGACCGTCGCCCCGGGCGTTCCGATCACTGAAAGCATGCTGGCCCCCCCGGGCTCTGAGCCTGGTTTGCGGGCGATCATTCCCCCGGGTCACCGGGCCGTCAGCGTGAGCGTGACGGAAGAATCGGCCGTGGCCGGCTTCTTGATGCCCGGCAGCCATGTGGACGTCTCGACGGCGTCCGATCGTGATAACACCAGCAAGTTGATTCTGTCGGACGTCGAAGTCGGCGCCGTCGGACAATCCATGAGCGAAGTCGGCTCCGACGGCAAAAGCACGCGAATCACCAAGTCGGTGACGCTGTTCCTCGAGCCGCACGAAGTTCAGATGCTCAACGCGAATACGGGCGGACGCACGAAGGTGCGCCTGGCACTGCGCGGCAATGAAAAAGACCCGGGCGAGTCGTTCTGGACGAAGTTCATGGACAACGCAAGCAATATGCCCCTTCCGGCGCCGAAGCCGAGGGCAAAGCCCAAAATGCGCCCGCAGCACGTTGTTGAGGTGGTTCACGGTGGCGCCGTCGAACGGCTCGTCTTTGACGACCGTGGATTGGTTCATCGCAGCGGCACCGAAGGATTAGGAAACGGCTTCGCAGCACCCGCCGCGAACAGTCATCACGCCGGGTCGGATGAATCGACCCAGCCGGAGGCTCATGAATGAACTCTGTCAGGGATGGACAACTTAAGTCGCTCGTTGCCGGCTCAGGGATGAGCATGGCTTCGTGCATTTTCCGACCCGCGAATCTCGTCCGTCGGCTGGGACTGGTGTGCCTGATCGTGGCCGCGGGGTCATCGCCGGTATTTGCCGGTACGCCCGAATCGACCGCTCATCAGGCAACGGCCAATCGGGCCATTACGCTGATGAACGTCGAGCCGGAGGTCCTGGATTTGGGGGAGGAAGCCGAGGCGACTCGGGCCAACCAGCCCGCACGACTCGATCCGGAGCCCATTCTGCTCGCCAGCTCGATGCTTCCGCAAGACTCCGCGTCGGCAGCGCCTTCCTCCAGGGAAGACGGCGATCTGATTGCGTCGGTCGACGTCCAGTCGGCCCGAGCTCGGCCGATTACCGTCTCTCGCAACAGTTCCGCCGTCGTTGAGATGAAAGTGAAGTTCGATCGCGCGGAGATCGCCGATCCGAACGTGGCCGATATCTTCGTCGTTTCGCCGACCCGCGCCGTCGTTTCGGGCCGCAATTTCGGCAATACCCAGATGATCATCTGGTTCGGGGATCGACAGCGCGTGTTTAACGTCGTCGTGGAGCATGACCTATCCGTCCTGAACGATGCCATCTCCAAGGCATCGCCCATGTCGCGTGTTACGCCGCGCAGCGTAAACGGAACGATCCTCCTGTCTGGAACGGTCCCCGACGCACAGAGCGCCGAGCGGATCGCCGAATTGGCATCCCTCTATCAGGGTGGTGAAGTCCGAAATCAGCTCAGCGTGGCCGGCGTGCAGCAGACCATGCTCCGCGTGGTCGTGGCCGAGGTGAACAAGGACGCCGTTCGCGCACTGGGCTTCAATTGGGCGATCGGCGCATCTGACTGGTCGCGAGACTTCTTCCTCGCCAACAACGTCGCCCAGCTCAATCCCACGGTGTACTCGAGCAACGGCCTCGCAAACATTCTCGCCCCGAATCCGGCAGGACAGTTGACCTATTCCGTCGCGGCCGTGGGCAATAACGCCAATACGAATCTCACGTTCGGCTTCCCGCGCGCGGAATTCCAGGTCTTCATGAACGCCCTTCGCCAGAATTCGCTCTCGCGCATCCTCGCCGAGCCGAATCTCGTCGCCATCAGCGGACAGACCGCTTCCTTCCTCGCCGGCGGTGAAGTACCGATTCCCGTCTCCCAGGGCGGCGCCGTCGCCGGCTCAATCACCATTGAATACAAGGAATTCGGCGTTCGGCTGGCCTTCACGCCGACCGTCATATCCGGGCAGATCATCCGCCTCCACGTCATGAGCGAAGTCAGCGAAGCCGTGCCGGGCATGGCCATCGCCGGCGGACTGCCGGTCTTCTCGTTCACGACGCGGCGCGTCGAGTCGACAATTGAATGCGGCAACGGCCAGACTTTTGCGATCGCCGGTTTGCTCAGCGAGCGCGTCCAGGCCGTGGCCGAAAAAATCCCCGGACTTGGCGATCTGCCGGTGCTCGGTTCGCTTTTTAGTTCAGTGAACTATCAGAAGAGCAACACCGAATTGGTCATGCTCGTGACCCCCCAGCTCGTCGAGCCATTGGATCCGCAGCAGGTTTCTCCGCCTCCGGGCGCCGAGATGGGTCATCCGGATGACTTCCAATTGTTTGCAATGGGTCAGTTGGAAGGCGATCCGAGGCCCGCGCCCGAAATCGTCGGCGTTCCGCGAGAGTCTGCGCCGGTGAACACACCCCCGGAGACAACCGGCTCCTGGCCGACAACACAGTTGACATTCCGCGGCCCCTGGGGACTGGCGGACTACGAAGAGAATTAAGCAAGGCGCACTTCGCCGCAATCGCCGCCGGCCGAAACGAGAGGCTGCGGAAAGATAGAAAGAAGCAGGTCGGGCGTGTGCCGATGCCGTAGCGCATGGGTTGCACGATCCCGGGAATTGACTGGAGGGTGAAGCAAATGCATCCAAACAGAAAGACCGCTCTAAGAACGGTCCGACGAGCATCGGTCCTTACGCAAACCGTGATGTTCGGCAGCGCGGTGGGCGTCGGAATGGCCGCGCTCGCGGTTGACACCGGACTCATGTATTCCTCGAAGGCGGAATTGCAGAACGCGGCGGATGCCGCCGCACTGGCAGCCGCCTCTCAGCTCGGTTCAACCACCGATGCGCAGGCCATGGCCGGCGCCGAGGCCGCCGCATTCAGCAGCCTGAACAAGGTTGCCGGAAACTACTCTGAACTCACGCAGTCAGACGTCGTCTTCGGGCATGCAGTCCTGAACGGGACGAAGTTTGACTTCAACGCGGGCGAACTGCCCTACGACGCCGTTCGCGTCACGTTACGCCGAGATCAAACGGTCGCCGACGGGCCGGTCTCAATGCTCTTCGGCAAGGCGCTTGGCGTGGATGGCGCCAACCTCGAAGCCAGCGCCACGGCCATGCTCACGCCGCGCGACATCAGCATCGTCATCGACCTGTCGGGCTCAATGAATGACGATACCGAACTTCGGCACTATAAAGACTTCGCCTCCGAAACCAGCGGAACCCGCCCCGGAGTCAAAGTCAATCTGGAAGACGTCTGGCTCGCCCTGCCCTGCGAAAAGGGAAATAACGGTGTCGGAAACGGCATCGACCCCGCTCCGCCGGGCAACCCGTCCAACTACAACGATCAGCCCGGCACCGGCCCGGGATCTCCCAACAGTCAGGGTGGAAACACGAGTCCGGGCGCAAATCCTTCACCGGGCGGCGGCTGCGGCGGACCGCGATGGGGTTGGATGACCGGATTCGGCAACACCATAACTCTCGGGTCATACACGCCGGTCGGCGATTCCGGGTTGTACTACATTCCGCGTTACTCGACCTGCAGCGATGCCGACGTCATTGAGAACATCACGCAGGCGGGCTATTCGTCCGCGGAACGATCGGCACTGCTGAGCGGTTCCAGTGACTCATCGACCACGAACTACAAGAACCGCGTCAAGGTTCTCCTGGGGCTTGCCGGCTGGAAGAGCAAGAAGTCCGGCGGCAAGTACAACGGCGGACCCGGCAACGGCAACGACACCGTTGACAACAACGAACTAACCCAGCAAGCCTCCTGGAGTTTCGACGGCGGCAGTTGGGACGACTATTTCAACTACATCATGTCGGGCTCCACGCAGATGGCGGCCACGGACTCGAACTTCCGATACCGCTACGGCATCAAGACCGTGGTGAACTACCTGCTTGAGAAGCGGGCCAACAAGGACCAGTGCCCCGAGCTACAGGACGCCCCGGAAATGCCGTTGAAATCGGTAAAGGACGCCGTCCAGTCGATGATCGACATCATCGTAAGCATGGAAACGCAGGACCACGTGTCGCTGGAGACCTTCGCGCAATATGGCACCCACGAAGTGGATCTGCCGGCCGCGACGACCAGTTCCGAGCTCTATGCCGCCCTGGCGGAGATTCCCGCTACCCTGAATCAGCGGCAGGCCGGGCACTACACGTCGATCACCAACATCGGCGCCGGTATGGACAAGGGAATCCAGGAATTGACCAGCTCGCGGGCCAGATCCTCGGCCGCGAAGGTGATCATCCTCCTGACCGACGGTAAGCCGAACACCAACTCAAGTGGCGGCTCGGTCGGCAACGACGCCCCTGAAGCCGTCAACTGGGCGCTCGATAAGGCGGATGAAGCAAAGGAAACCGGCATCACCGTTTACACGATCGGTGTCGGCGGCGACGTCAATGCGGACCTCTGCGAGCAGATGGCCTCCGAGCCAGAGTTCTACTTCTACGCCGACAGCAGCCCCGATCCACAGACGGGCGAGCCCATGTACGTGACCCAGCTTCAAGAGATTTTCAACACGCTGGGCACGAAGCGACCCGTTCGTCTGATCCAGTAACAGCATGCTTTTCGGACGCCGCGGCCAGCCTACATCATCCTCGAAATCCCGGTTGGGTCAGGGTGAAGCGGTCGGTCGCGGTGGCCGATAAGGCAGAGGCGGCATCGCCCGGGAGCGCGGCAAGCACCGCGCCCGGGCCTTCGCCCATTATTAGTTGGGAGGCGGCAAGCGCGACATGGCCGGCACGGTTCGAGTCATCCTATACACGACCAATGAATCGAGCCTTCCCGATTTGCGGCGGGCTCTGACTTCACTTCCGCAGATTCGCCTCGTGGCGGAATTCGAAGAGCCGAGCATGTTTGCCCAGGCCGTGGCGCAGTTTCCCGCCGAGCTCCTCGTCGCCGACCTCGATCCGAATCCGGCCCTGGTCATTGAGTGTCTCAAGCAGCTCAAAGACACCGCACCGGACATGCCCATCTTCGCCTTGAGCAGTCAGTCCGACGGAGCGGTTGTGCTGTCGGCCATGCGCGCGGGTATCCGCGAATACCTGCTCAAGCCCCTGAACATCGAAGAATTCGAGCAGGCCGTTGGCCGGTGCGTGGCGACACAGACGCGCGATCGCGAGCCGGGCAAGCTGATCTCCATCATCGGTAGCGCCGGTGGCGTCGGATGCACGACCATCGCGACAAACCTGGCTGTGGAACTCGCCGAACTCGTAGGCCCGCATCAGAAAGTGGCACTCGTCGATCTGGACTTCCGCTTCGGCCACGTGGCGACGCTGCTGGACGTGCATGGCCAGTTCACCGTCGCCGACCTTTGCAGCACACCGGAAGAACTGGATCCGCAGATGGTCCAGAAGGCACTTGTCGAGCACAGCAGCGGCGTACTCGTCCTGCGTCGGCCTCATTCCTTCGCCCAGGCGGAGATGATCACCGCCGCCCACTGCGCCAACGTGCTGACCACGCTCCAGGAAATGTGCGCCTACGTCGTGGTTGACGGGCCGACCCGCCATGATCCCGGAGGCAGAAGCGTCCTCGACGCTGCGGATTACGCCTTCTTCGTGATTCAGCTCCTGGTGACGAGCGTCCGAAATGCCGATCGCGTCGTCCAGGAATTGGCCGTGCAGGGATTCAACACCGATCGAATCGCTTTCATCTGCAATCGCATGGGCAGAGAATCGGCGCATCTTGAGGTGGACCAGGTCGAGACGATCCTGAATCGTAAGCTGTTCATGACCATCGCAGACGACTGGAGATCGGTCAGCTCCAGCATCAACGTCGGCCACCCGCTCAAGACCGAGTATGAACGCAGCCGGATTCGCCAGGACATCCATAGCCTGGCGCTCAAGATTCACGCCCCCGGCGAATATGCCGCCGAGGCCGCCAAACGGGGAGGCCTGCTTAGCAAGTTCTTCAGAAAGCAGCCGGCCAGTCCCTCGACATCCGCGGACGCGGTAGAGCCGGTAAAGACACCGCCGGTGGCGATTGGCGGCTGAGCCTCCAACCCCGATAACTTCGCATTGTTCTTCAACAACTGCCCACCGATAGCCAAATGCGCATCGCCGACTGACCGATGATGAGGGGGGCTAGGTGCGTTTACGCCGACTGAGCGAGCATCCACCGCTCCGTCCACGGGGAAGAATCCATGTTCGGTCGATCAAAAATCCCGACTCTAAAAATGCCCAAAGCGCCCGAGCCCCCAGCGGCTCAGACGCCCGCGAACGCCGCGCCGGACCATGCACCCGCTGCGCCCGCCCCGTCGCCGGCACCCAAGCCTGCTGCATTGAAGAACAACGATCGAAATGATGAATTCTACGACCTCAAGTCGAAAATCCACCGGCAGCTCGTCGAAACGCTGGACCTGACCGCGCTCTCGAAGCGCACCGGCGACGATGTCCGCGAGGAAGTCCGACAAGTCATCGTCGGCCTTTGCGATCAGCAGGACGCCCTTCTCAATTACAACGAACGGCAACGGCTGGTCAGCGAGATTCTGGACGAGACCTTCGGCCTCGGACCCTTGGAAGCCCTTCTCAAGGACCCGGCGATCAGCGATATTCTCATCAACGGGCCAAAGCAGGTCTACGTCGAACGCAAGGGACGGCTCACGCTCACCGGTGTCAACTTCCGTGACAACTCCCACCTGATGCATGTGATCGACAAGATCGTCTCATCCATCGGCCGGCGCTGCGACGAAGTCTCACCGATGGTGGACGCCCGACTCAAAGACGGCTCCCGCGTCAATGCGATCATTCCGCCGCTGGCGATCGACGGCCCGTCCATGTCCATCCGCCGCTTCGGCGCCGATCCGATCACCTGGGACGACTACGTCAAGTTCAACTCGGTGACACCGCAGATGGTCCAGTTTCTCAAGGCGTGTGTCATCGCCCATTTGAACATCATCGTGGCCGGAGGTACGGGCTCTGGAAAGACGACGCTGTTGAACAACCTGTCGACTTTCATCCCCGATACCGACCGCATCGTCACGATCGAGGATGCCGCCGAACTTAGACTTCGACAGCCGCACGTTGTTCGACTTGAGTCGCGGCCCGCAAACATCGAAGGTAAAGGGCGCATCTCCATCCGCGACCTGCTCATCAACTCGCTGCGTATGCGTCCCGACCGCATCGTCGTCGGTGAGTGCCGCGGCGCCGAAACGCTCGACATGCTTCAGGCCATGAACACCGGTCACGACGGTTCGCTGACCACGATCCATGCGAACAGCGTTCGCGACGCCGTCCAGCGCGTCGAGACCATGGTCATGATGGCCGGTTTCGACCTGCCCATTAAGGCCATCCGTCAGCAGTTCTCCAGCGCCGTCCATCTGGTCATTAACGCGGCGAGACTCACCGGCGGACCGCGAAAGATCATGTCCATCGCCGAGGTGCAGGGCATGGAAGGAGAAGCGGTCACCATGCAGGAAATTTTCAAATTTGAACAGGTCGGCGTCGACGGGGCCGGTCGGGCCCACGGCCGATTTGTCGCGACGGGTCTGCGACCGAGCTTCCTTGATCGCCTGAAGGCCGCCGGCGTCGCGCTGGACCCGTCAATCTTCGAGCGACAAGTGCTTTCGACGGACCCGGTGAATCAATCGTGAGGTGGTGAGATCGATCGTGGCAACGAACCTCTACATTCTGGCTGAAGACGCGAGCCTTTTCTCGCAGGCATGGATCATCATCCTGCCTTTGTTCGGCTCGGTCATGCTGGCCTATGCCATCTTCAATCTGGTGAGCGATCTGCGCAAGGTCGAGTCGAAGAAGGTTCAAAACCGGCTGCGCGAGAAGGACGGCCCGGACGGCGAAAACGACCGCGATCGCGCCGTCAAGGAATCGATCCTCCGCCGTCAGAATACCGCGAACACCGCCGTCAGCGCCGCATTGGCCAAGCTCAGCTTTGCTTCCGCCCTTCAGAGAATGCTCGACCAGGCCAATGTCCAGTTCAGTGCGACGACGGTCCTCATCAACCTGATCGGCGCCGCGGCGGTCGGCTATATCGCCTGCTATTTTCTCGCCTGCGGGCAATGGACCTGCATCGGCGTCTCGGCAGCCGTTTTCATCATACCGCTCATTGCGTTGTTGATTAAGCAGAAGATGCGAATCAACAAGTTCATGAATCAGCTACCTGACGTCTTCGAGCTGATGAGCCAGGCCCTGCGCGCGGGCCACTCACTGGCCAATTCGATCCAGGTTGTCAGTCAGCAGCTTCCCGACCCCGTCGGTACCGAGTTCGCGCGGGTCTTTCACGAGCAGAACCTCGGCATCAAGATCGAGGACGCCCTCAAGGACATGGCCGCTCGCGTCGGACTGATGGACGTGCGGTTCTTCGTGACCGCGGTGCTCATTCAGCGACAAACCGGCGGTGACCTCGCCGAGGTCCTCGACAACATCAGCGACGTCATCCGCGATCGCATCAAACTGTTCGGATCGGTCAAGGCGCTCACCGCGGAAGGCCGCCTGTCAGGTTACGTCCTGCTTGCCCTGCCGGTCGTCGTCTTCCTGGTCGAACTGGTCGTCAATCCGAACTACGCGGACGTCATGATCACCGAGCCGATGGGCCAGTACGCCCTGATCGGCGCCGGCATCGGACAGCTCTTCGGGTTGGCGATGATCCAGAAGATCGTAAACATCAAGGTGTAAGAGGGCCCGGACATGGATTGGATCATTCTGGGAGGTATGTTGGCGATCGCGGCGGGGCTGATCGTCTATTCGTTGATGCCGAAGGACGCCGAAAAGGTGGAGGCGGTCAAACGGCGAACCGCCGGCCTGTCAGCGACCGAAGACCCTTCCGCACTCAAACACAAAGCCAAGGAGCGCGCGGCAATGCAGATGCTGCATAAGGCTGCGCCCTACCTCTCCCGCCCGGTCATGCCGCAGAACACCGAAGAACAATCCAAGCTCAGGGCGAAGCTGGCCAGCGCGGGCTTTCGTCGAGAATCGACGCCCATTCTCTTCCTTGCCTGCAAGACGCTCGGCGGTCTCGTCGGCGGGGCGCTGGCGATGACCTACGCACTGGGAGTGGCGAAGGAATCGACCGAAGTCCTTTACTACACAATCGGCGGACTCGGGCTCGGCTTCATGCTGCCGCAGTTCTGGCTGTCCAACGCGGTGAAAAAGCGATCAGAAGCCATTCGTAACGGCCTGCCCGATTCCTTGGACCTCATGGTCGTCGCGGTCGAGTCTGGCCTCGGACTCGATGCGGCGATCCTTCGCGTCAGCGACGAAATGGGCAATGCCCACGTTGCACTGGCGGAGGAATTGCAGATCGCCACGGTCGAGACTCAGATGGGCGTGCCGCGTGCCGAAGCCCTCAGCAAGATGGCGGAACGAACCGCGGTGCCGGAGATGAAGGCGCTCGTCGCCGTCATCACACAGGCGGAGAAACTCGGCACCAGCATCGCCAAGGCCCTGCGCAATCAGGCCGAAGCACTTCGAACCAAGCGGCGACAGCGCGCCGAGGAACGGGCGCAGAAGACCTCGGTCAAGCTGCTCATCCCGCTGGTGCTCTTTATTTTCCCCGCCATCTTTGTCGTGGTCGCCGGGCCTGCCGTGATCCACCTGATGAAGACCTTCAGCGGCGGCACGATCAATCACTGATCAAAACTCGCGGACTCGCGATCAAAAAGATCCGCCGCGATCGACCTGCCATTGCCAGTCTGGGTCGTCGTCCGCCCTCTCCGAAAACTTGTGATCCGGATCGAACGTCTCCCGCCACCAAGCCCCGAATGTCTCGATGACCTGCTCCCGCTGCCCGGGATTGCCCGCCCGCACGGCCCCTTGTCGCTGATCCGAAAGATAGGTCGGCCATCGCCCGAGAACCACAGGAATATCGAGCCCCTGCCCGCCGCGTAAAATCTGCGCCGACTGCATTCCCTTTGCCTCGGGCGCCTGCGGAATCATCATCCGAATGTTCGGGTTGCGCACGAAGGTCCCGCGCCCACGCCACTTGCCCTTAATCCATTTCTCAAACATCTCCGCCGCACCGGTCGCCGGGATCGGCTCCTCATCCAAAGCCACGATCAAGTCCCCGTCCTTGACCGGCACGTCGATCGGCACGCCGCGCACGCGCTCCAGCAGAATCGCAGCGCCCCCCTGTTGCACCCGCGCATCCTGCTCGTGAGTCAGCACGCGAAACTTCGCCGGCTCCAGGGCATTCGGGCGAAATACACCATTTTCAGCCTCGATCAGCTTGATGCCCTGGCCGCCGCGGATGATGCTGATTTCGCACTTCATTCCCGGGGCCTGCTCACCGATCCAGCGCGTGAACTCGATCGCCTGATTCTCCAGCGTCCCCGCCTTGCCGTTCAGCGCGACCACGAGATCGCCGTTCTGTAGTCCGCAACGTTGAGCCGAAGAAAGCTTGAACACATCGGTAATGAAAAGCGCCGTCCCCCCCGCCGGAACCCGGCCGTCCATCCCCTCGGTGACGGACTGGCCCTTGTGAGAGATTCCTAGAAAAGCGCGCGGCGGTCCGAGGTGCTCGGTCAGGTAGATCTCCAGCGCGACCTGGCGAATGCGGCGACGAACATCGTAGAAAGGCGTGGAATTGAAGGCCTCGCGCAGCGGGCCGTAACACTCCTGCCCCATCTCCATCAGCAGGGTCATTGCATGATCGCGCTGGTGCGCCTCGCGGCTGGACAGCGCCTGGATCAACTCCGGCACCTCCGCAGCGCGTTTGGCCTGAGCCGAATCAGCGCCAGATGCCCTGCCCGACGCCTGGCCCGACGCCTGCTGCCAAGCGGGCAAGGCCGTCATCATCAAGATCAAGCTGAGTTTGGGCATGGTGCGCTCTATTAAACCCTCAATGTGCCGGCGAGCCGCAGGACGGAGCCCCCCTGCTCGCTGCATTGATTCTAGCCTTGCCTCCGGCAAACCTACAGCTTGCCGTCCTGTAGTTTGCTCCGCCGGGGCCATGTTACAATCCCCGGCGACGTGGCCAAGTCAAATTCACATCGTGCCCGACTCGTCGAACAGCAGTCGCTCGGTCAGCGGCTTCGTCGGCTGCGGCGCTCGCAGGGCCTGACGCAGATCAAGCTCGCCGAGAAATCAAACGTCAATCAGGGCCACCTTTCCTCGATCGAGCAGGGCAATCATCTTCCCCGGCCGGATACGATTCGCGCCCTGGCCATCGCCCTCGGAGTGCCGGAAGCGGTGCTGCTGGGTGAAGGCGAGGGCCACGACGCCCCACAGGCGCTCGACACGCGCGAGCTTCCGCTCTTCGGCACCATCCCCAACGGCCCCCCTTCCGATTCGCAGGAACAATTGGAGATGTTCCCGGTTCTGAGACATCTCTGGCGGCCGGATCGCTATTGCCTCCGTTGCGAGTTCGACTCGATGGAGCCGACCCTGAAGCGCGGCGACATCATCCTCGTGGACTACCGCCCCACCGTCGAACCGCAGTTCGTCCAGGGCCGCATCTGCGCATGCCTGGTCGACGGCCGCCCCACGCTCAAGCGAGTCAGCGTCGAGCGACCCGGCGCCGGCATCCTCATCATCCTCCGCGGCGATAACCCCTCCGTCCCCCCGACGGTGATAGACGACACACGCGAGTTTTCGATCCAGGGCGTGGCCGTGTGTCTGGTGAGCCGGGAACTGTAGGGGAGAAAGGGGCCAAGCGATTGAGGTGCCGAGGGGTCCAGGGAGAAAACAAGATCGCGCGGTCGGCGGAGATGTCGACATGTACAATGACACAACGCCGAGTTCGACGGATACGAGCGGCTCGACGATTAGAATCCTGCAACTGCGTTTGGCGAAAGCTACATTACTCCACAAAGGTCGCGGAGAGCAGAAGCGTAGGAATTTAGAATGTCCCCACGGAGCTTTTTAGAATGTCACCACGGAGCTTCCGATGACGAGCCCGCCCGATTTGAGTTTTAGAAGCAGCCGGACGCCAGCCTCGCTACGAATCTTCAAGTGGTCATTGCTTGCCGTTGCAATCTGCTACCCAGTGATGATAGGTGCCTATGTAACAAACATGCTCCTCTTTTGGGTGGTGTCATACGCGTGTGCGATTTGCTGGCTTGCTGACTCTCTCCGGTGGCAGCGGATGTTGTTCAGGCGTTTTCGCCTATTGGCGTTCTTGCGTGTGTTTTTCGCTGCTTTGCTCTTCGCTTCGATTGCAGTATGGATTGGATCGACGTGGTTGCCCGCGGATTTCTTTGGAGGCAACAGTTTTGTGTCATTCGAAAACGGCTTGATCAGATATGTGACATATTCCGGCAACACGACCGAAGCCGGCATGTGGATTCAGCAGATCAAGAACAGCAGGGGACTCTCAAGCCCACGAGGAGAAGGCCCCAGAGTGCTACTCTACACGGCGATTCCAGCGGAATACCTTGTATGGGAAGGATGGGCCGGCGATGCTACTCGACAGCGAGTTTTCGTTGTTCCAGGATGGTCATTGGTCTTGTTTTTCGTGGGAGGTGTTCTGGTTCTTTTCATGTCAGGGAATAGAAATGCTAATGCACGGCACAAGGGCGTACATCCCTGTATGACTTGCGGGTACTGCTTGACAGGAAATGTTAGTGGTTTATGCCCCGAGTGCGGCACGCCGATTCCAGAGAAACAAAGGCAGGCCATCGTGGAGGCATCGAGCACTTAACCGCATCTGATTTTCTGGCACAGCGGGAGTTGGGGACACGCAGAAAAGTAGAATGCAATCCCGGAACCCCTCATGGACTCATTGGCAATACAACGTGCTTTGTTGATGAGTCGCATCCTGCTTGGAGGAAGCGCGCTATTCTCGGTTGGACTCATCGTGCTCGTATCAGGTTCAAGACTCGACTTCAGAATAGTCCTATTCGCGATCTGGGCTGTGCTGCCCTATTCCTTGCTCTACCTCATAATAACAACATCGTGTAGGACTCTTAGGAGTCGTGCAGCTTTTTGTGTGTCTGCAAGTGTTTCCTCTTTCTTGATATCCATTCCCTCAGCCTGTCTCTATTGTCATGCGCTCTTTATAGACACCTCATCGACTTCGGGGCTGGTCTTTATTAGCGGTCCCTGCGTGATGCTCGTTGGTGGTCCACTTGCCTTTTTTGCATGCTACTGGCCGCTTCGAAGGTTGTTGGTAGATCGAACGATGACACATTTCGAATGCAGCAGATGTAATTACGACTTGCGGCAAAATCAAAGTGGAATTTGCCCCGAATGCGGCACACCAATCCCGGATGAGCAGAAACAGGCCATCGCCATGACCACGACGAGTACGTGACGGGCGGTTGCGGAAATGGGAGTTTCTTAAGGACATGCTACTTTTCCAGACAATCTCCAATGCTCGGCGTCCAGCGACGGCAACCCTTCCCAAATCACCTCGTCATTCCCATCTCACGATAGATCATTCGATCTGGCCTCTCGGTCCCGGCGCGGACATGGAGCAAGTGTTCATGAATAGAGATCAATCCACCCATGTTCGACAGGATGGCGCGCGATGCACATTTCCAACCACTCAGCACCTTCGCCCCTCGACTCCGTAGCCCCTCCTCGTGCCACACCGTTTTCACCAAAAACCGCCGGAATTGCGACCCGCCCCAACACATGCCCGCCACAACACTTGCAGGCGAAAAAAAAAGGCTGTGTCACCTTATGTCACCTTCGCTTCTGCAGCACTTGCGCGCGAGCCCCGACGCGGCTTGGCGGCTTGCCCATGGAGCGAAGCGAAGTGGGTTGGCGATGGCCAACCAGCCCGGCCCCGAACCGCCGTGTGTCATCGCCTTTGCATCCCACTGGATCCCTCAGCCCCTCCCGCGTGCCACACCGTTTTCACCAAAAAACCGCCCGAATTACGAAGCGCCCCAACACACGCCCGACACGCATGTTGCAAGCGTCCGCGCAGACTTTTTTCGCCTATTGTCACCTTCAAATCCTCGCATCGCCGCGCCGATTTTCAGTCCAAACAAAGCGCAGGCACCAGCTCACGAATGCATCGCCCTCGATCGAGCCCCGGCTGGGGCGCCGGGTTGTAGCCACCGGTGGAGCAAGGCGCAGCGAAGCAAGCCAAGCGCAACCGGTGGTCAGCATCCCAGCAAAAACCCCAACCCCGGCAGGGGTGCAGGAGTCGTTTGAATGAGCCCAGGAAATCATCCAAATCGCGAAGCGCCCCAACACAAGTCCGCCAAACCCTTTGCAATCGCCCCAAACGCAGTGACTCACCTTATGTCACCTTCAACTTTGCAGGACTTGCGCGCAAGCACCGCTCTCGTCTCCACGCTCGACCCCACCGTCCTACAGCCTACGGCCTACAGCCTGCAGCCTCATTCCGCCTTATGTCACCCTCGATTTTGTCGCTCCCACGAGCAGCCCCGAAGCGGCTTGCCGGCTCGCCCATGGAGCAAAGCGAAGTGGGTTGGCGACCGCCAACCAGCCCGGCCCCACATCGCCGTGTGTCACCTTGGGTTTGGCATTCAATTCCGAGGACAAATAGACGATCCTCGAATCACGCCCCAAACTCGGCAAGAAGGGAGAGAATATTGTAAAACATTACATGAAAATGCTTTACGATCCTGAACCAAAGAATCTATTGCATAATATTGGCAAATATTGCTTTCCATTCGACCGTGTGCTATCCTTCTTATGTTAGGTACGTGTTAGGTATTCTTCGGGCTGTCACGTCAGGAGGAGGCAAAGAAATGGCCATCGAAACATCCGCACTTCAGCGCGTCCGCATCTACGTCATCCACGAGCCCGCGATCGTGCCGATGACACCGCGAAAGCGGGACATCTGTCTCAACTTCGGCATTCCGCCCCGGGAATCGCCGCACGTCATCGCCGAGAATCTCGACGTGCACCTCGGGGCCGGCCGCATCATCCTCTTGAGCGGCCCGTCGGGCAGCGGCAAGAGTTCGGTCCTGCGACACCTCTCCGACCAACTGGACAAACCCCTCTGGGTCGGCCGCTCCGCCTTTCCGGCCAATCGCCCCCTGATCGACGCCGTCGCCCCTCGCGAAAAGCTGTCGGTGGCCCTCGAAGTGCTCACCGCCTGCGGCCTGGGCGAGCCGCGACTGTGGGTGCGCCGCTTCTGCGACCTGTCCGACGGCGAAAAGTTCCGCGCCGCCCTGGCGCGTGCCATTGGTTCGGCACTGTGCAATCCGACGCCGGGCGCGATCCTCTGCGACGAGTTCACCGCCATTCTCCATCGCCGCGCCGCGCGGGCCATCGCTCACAATCTTCGCAAGCTGGTGACGCGGCACGCCCTGACGCTGGTCGTCGCCACGACCCACGACGACATCATCGCGGACCTGCAGCCCGACGAGACGATTCGGCTCGGCGGCACGCAGCCGGAACTCCTGGCTCATCTCCCCCGGGACAAGGTCGTCTCGCTGCGGCGCGGCGCTTGCATCGAGCGGGGCGGCGTCCGCGATTACCGCACCTTCAGCCCCATGCACTACCGAAACCGCGACGGCCTGGGGTTTGTCGACAAGGTGTTTCTCCTCCGCGAGGGGCCGGGCAAGGACCCGCTGGGTATTATCGTCTTCGCCCACGCCCCGCGCGAACTGGCCCTTCGCAACCGCGCCACGCAAGGCCGCTTCACGCGTAACATGCGTCGACTCAACCGCGAGCTTCGCATCCTCCGGCGTCTGGTGATGCACCCGGACGTACGGGGCTGCGGCCTGGGGCACTGGTTCGTGCAGAACACGCTGCCGATGGTCGGCGTGCGGTTCATCGAGTGTCTCGCCGTGATGGGAGCGGTGAACCCGGTGTTTGAAAAGGCGGGCATGACGCGCATCGGCCGCTGCGCGCTGCCCCCGGGTCGCATGAAGCTGCTGGAGCGCATGCGCGAGATGAAGCTGGACCCGTTCGCCCCGGACTTTCACCGGACGATCGGCCGCTATCCGCGCGTGCGCGAACTCGTGAAGAAGACGATCCGTGACTGGGTGGCGGCAATGCACAGCGGAAACCGGTACGACGTCCAGTGCCGCACGCCGATCGAGCTGTCTCGCGCCTTTCGCCAACTCATCGGCGACCCGCCCATGTACTACTTGTGGGATCGCGACGAAGAATACCCCGGGCGGGCCATGGAACCGGCCGAATTGGAGCCGACCGGGCCGAGTCATGGTGGACGGGCCAGTCCGCACGAACCTGTGCGACGAAGAAGCGGCCGCGAATCAGATCGGCATCATCCCGGAGGCGACGGAACGATGAAGCCGAAGCGGCGGAGTCGAGAGTTGGAGTAAGACTCGGCTTAATAGGCCCCGCGGCCGGACAGGACGGCCGGGACCGTCTTGACCAGGATTTGCAGGTCCAGCGAGAGCGAGCGATTGCGGATGTACCAGACGTCGAGTGCCAGCCACTCGTCATACGGAATCTCGGTTCGCCCGCTGACCTGCCAGAGACAGGTGATGCCCGGCTTGACGGTGAATCGCAGTTTCTGGTCGGTCGAATCGGTGCGGACCTCGTCGAACGGCAGCGGCCGCGGGCCGACCAGGCTCATCTCTCCCTTGAGCACGTTGAGAAACTGGGGCAATTCATCAATGCTCGATCGCCGCAGCCACCGACCGATGGTGGTGACGCGCGGATCGTTCTTCATCTTGAAGCAAGGGCCGGTGGGCAAGGCGTTAAACTTGCGGAACAGTTCCTTGTCGTCGTCGGCCCCGTCGTACATGGTGCGCAGCTTGTACATGGTGAACGGCCGGCGATTGAGCCCGGCGCGCTGCTGATGAAAGAAAGCGGGGCCGCGACTGGTGAGCTTCACGAGTACGGCGGCGACGAGAATGATCGGCCCGACGACGACGAGGGCGAAGAACGAGAGGACGATGTCCAGAAGCCTTGAAGCGAAGGGATAATATCGACGGTCGGATGCGACGGCGGCGCGCACGGGCGCGACCGGCAGAAAGCCGGCTTCCACGTCCAGGACCGCTACAGCGGCGTTTGATTGCTCGGTGCCATGCATGACGGCTTCTTTCCAATCCTTCTCGACAAGGCCCGCTCAGGGCGGCGCCTCTTGACCCCCCGGCCGGACCACCCCGGCCGCTTCACTCAACTCCGCGTCAGACCCAGACTGCCCCCCGGTGACGGACGACCGGCGCGCCGGCGGGCGCGCCAGCGCCAGGTGTGCCAGACAAAGAGCGGGTTCCCCAGTAGATACCTCCGCCACTTTCCGACCGGGTCCACCATGAGTCGGAAGAGCCACTCGCCGCCCATTCGGCAAAGCCACTGCGGCGCGCGGCGCTCGATGCCCGCCAAATAATCAAAGAGCGCTCCGACGCACCATCGCACCGGTACGTCAAGCCGATCGCCATGCTCCGCCAGCCAGAACTCCTGCCTCGGACTGGAAAGCCCGACCGCGAGAACATCCGGCCTCGCGGCGTTGATTTGCTCCACCACGCCGGACGACTCATCATCTGAAAAGTGACCGTGATGAACGCCCGCGATCTTAAGCTCGGGTATCTCAGCCTGAAGGCGCTGCGCCGCCGATTGGGCAACTCCCTCCCTGCCGCCGAGCAGGAAAATACTCAGGCCCAGATCGGCACACTCTCTTGCAAATCTTGGAAAGTAGTCGGCGGCGGTCATTCGCTCCGGGAGGCGCTCATCGGCGTAGCGGCTTGCCCAGATGAGTGAGGCGCCATCGGCATAGAGCACATCGCTGTCGGAGAGGACACGGTGAAAAGCGGCATCGCGCATCGCCATGTTGACGGTGTGCGCGTTGGCGTAGGTCGCGGTCGTTCGCTGTCGGGCGCAGGCGCGATGGGCGAGCAGCTCGATGAGCCCTTGCGTCCGCAAGGGACGAAGGGGCAGGCCGAGCACGTCCACCGGCGTCGGCGGCTTAACTCGCTTCGGCGACGAATCCACTCGCGTTCCTCCGCTCCATGATCAGCTTTCGATACAGCGCCGCGTACTGCCGGGCTGCGATGTCGGCATGAAACCGGCTCGTCATGGTTTCATGCGCGGCGTCGGCCCAGCGGCGCGCGGTCGCTGGATCATCCAATACTCGTGCCAGGCCCCGGGCCAGCGCGTCGGCTTGCTGCGAGGGTACCAAAAGACCGTTTACTTCGCTGGTGATCGCCTCGGGAATGCCGCCAACATCGGTGGCGACAATCGGTTTGCGCATGGCCATCGCCTCGAGAAGGACGTTGGGCATGCCTTCCGACTTGGATGGCAGACAGACGACATCGGCGGCGGCGAGGGCCGGATAGACGTTTTCCTCGAAGCCGGCGAGGCGGACGACATGCGACAAACCGAGGGTGTCAATTTGCTTCTGCAGGACAGCGCGATCGGCTCCCTCGCCGAGCACGATAAACCGCACGTCGGGATGGGTCGTTCGCAGGCGCGCCGCGGCGTTGATCAGGGTGTCCACGCCTTTTTCATAGCTCAGTCGGGCGATAGTCACGACGATCGGCCCGCGGTCGATCCCCCAGGATGAACGCTGGGCCGCGCTCTCGCTGGAGAAATCGCCATCGGGGGGTTCGATCCCGGTGTGGATGACGCTCACGCTGTCGCGCCGCATGTGCAGCCGGCCGATGCAGTCAGCCGCGACGGCCTTCGACACGGCGATGGTGTGCGTCGGAAGTGCCGCGCAGATGGCATCCAGTATCCGGTCCGAACGTCGCTTCTTTTCCCTGCGGAAGGCTCCCATGGCGTAACACGTCGAGACAAGGACTGGGGCGGCGGCCCATCGCGCGGCCAGGCCGGCGAAGAGATCGGCCCTGAGCAAATGTGTATGAACGATGTCGGCCTCGAATGACTCGATGAAGTCCCGGGCACGGATGATGGCCCGCGGGTCGTGCTCCCCGGCAACGTCGATGTTTTCGGTCCTGACACCTATGTCCTTGAGCTGGGCCTGGACGGGGCCTCCCTCATAGAAGCAGACCGCCGCCGATTGGAACTCGCGAGGATCGAGGTGGCGTGAAAGCTGCACCAGCCACTTGGTGTCCGTCTTCACGGCGAAGGTGGAGACGAAGTGCACAACCCGAAAGGGTCGATTGAGCGGTCGCATGGGAAGGAAGGCGTACATGCTTCTAAGCATCCCCTAATACTTAGCTTACCGACATTCTCGTCAGAATCCAAGAAAACGCGGCTCTTCGCTCCTGGTCGCCTCGGAGCGCGGGAAATCATTGAGAATCGCGTTTTTCCGGGACCCGCCCCACCGTGTGAGTGCAGGATCGACCCCGTAAGAAGTCTACCATTCCATTGATCGGGGAACCAACGTCGTCAATTCATGCGCAAGGCATAATTTCGACGGCCCGCGCGGTGGGATACAAGTCTCGAAGCGATTGTCGGACGCGGAGCGGAGGTTTGACGGGAAGCGAGTGGATAAGGTCCGCGAATGAGCGGGCCATGTTCTCCATGCCGAAGTTCGCTGTCACCTTTTGCCGGGCGGCGTGGGCGAGTCGTTTGCGGAGTTTGGGATCGGCTGACAGCTCGCGCAGCGCTGCGGTGAGCGCTGCGGCATCGGCCGGGGGAATCAATAGACCCGTTTCGCGGTGAGTGAGGAACTCGGGCATGCAGCCGCTATCCGGCCCTATGAACGGGCAGCCTGCCGCGGCCGCCTCCAACATGGTCACGCTGAAGCACTCCTGCTCGCTGCACAGGCAGGAGATATCGATGCCGGCAAGGAGGTTCGCCACGTCGTCACGCGGACCCAGGAGGCGCAGGACTTCGGGAGCGAGACCGGACGATGCAACGAGCGACTGGACAGCGTCTCGATGGGGACCGTCTCCGATGATGAAGAAGCGGAGCGCGGGGTTCATTTCGGAGAGCGTCTTTGCGGCGGCGATGAAAACGTCGTGGCGCTTCTCGCGGCGCAGGTTGGCGATGATGGCAATAGCGATCTGGTCATCGGCCAACTTCAGGATCCGCCGGGCGTCGGAGCTTGATCTGCCCGATGGAAAGCGATTGAGGTCGATGGCATTGGGAATGACCGTGATTCGTCCGGCCGGAACTTGCTCGTGACGAATGAGGGCGCCCCTGTGTCGCTCGCCAAGGGCAACGAAGGCATCGACAAATCGAAACAGGATTCGGTTTGATCGCTCGAAATGATTCTGACCGGGCAGTGGAAACCAATGCGACCAGACGAGCATGGGCGTGTTTGTCAGCTTTGCGGCGAGGGTGGACCAAAACATGCGATCGCCTCCGCTGTGGGCTGCCACCACGACGTCGATTTTCTCGGAGGATATCAGGCGACGAATTCGCGGGACCACCGAGGCGTCGAACTTGTGGTGCAGGAAGCCCTCAAAGACGCGGACGCCTGAGTTTCTGCACTGTGCGGCGAGCGGCCCGCCGTCTTTGAGGCAGAGGACGAACGGCTGAATGTTCAACGCGGCAAGCCTCTGCACCAGGGCGAGGAGCATAAGTTCCGCGCCGCCGTTTTCGAGGCGGTTCGTCACGAAGAGAACCCGACGCGGCGGAGCGTCGGGGGCGCCGGCGTGCGGAATGCTCAGGGCGGGCGTTCGAACGCCGTTTACGCGAGAGTCTGCATCGGTTGGTGACGGTGTGATGGTCGAGGAACCACCGAATGCCTCGGCAAAATAGCGGCGCGCGGCGTCCACGAGCCCGGCGATCATGCCTCGGAGCGATTGCACGTGAAATCGCGGGCCGGGACCCGCCAACCAGATTGCGTGCATGGCCATGATGGCGGCGAAGTTCCATGCGATCAGCAGTGCGTCACCCACGCCGAGTCGGCAGGTCTTGCGGATGATGTAGAGGTAGTTTCGCACGGTCATGAAGCCGAATCGCCGACCATCTAGGCGCTGACCGGGATCGCGTCGATGCGTGACCCGGGCGAACTTCGATTCGAGCAGCCAGTGGCGCGAGCCAATGCGGTAACCCAGTTCGCGGTCTTCGCCGAGTGCGTACTCGACCAGCATTTCATCGAAGGGGTTTGCCAGCACGACTTCGCGACGAAGCGCCATCGCCGCGCCTGATAGCCAGCGAGCACGCAGCGCGACATGCGGCCTGGAGAGAATCCACGGGGCCGGACGCGGCGGCTTGCCTCGCGGGGCCACGCGCCACCAGCCGGCGATGCGGTAGCCGAGCTGAAAGAGTCGCGCCGAGGTAGATTCAAAAAGCGGCTCGTCCACCGTCGCGGTCACGCCGGCCACGCGCTCATCGCGAAACAGCCTGACGAGGCGTCGCAGAAAATCGACCCTGCATGTCACGTCGTCGTCGAGGTAGATCAGGACGTCACTTGCCGCCAGGCGCGCCGCCTGATTGCGACCCTTCGTCAACCCCCGCGCCTTGCTTTTCTCGCATTGGAAGACGATGTCATGCGAGGCGGCTGCCGCAGCGATGGCAGCGCGCGTCTCCGCGGGGAGATCGCCGTCGTCGATGACAATAAGTTCATCGGGTTTGTGCGCCTGGGCCCAGATGGAATTGAGCGTTTCGAGAAGCGAGTCGGGTCTGTCTCGCGTGCAAATGATCACGGCGAGCGTGGGGTTGTCGCTCCCGGAGGCGGCGAAGTGTGACTTAGTCGCCATTCTTCCAGCCCGTTAGGCGGCGAACGGAGGGAACATGCCCGAAGGCTCCGACGAGATAGCCGAGAACCCTGCGGCGCTCCTCGGCTGAGAACACGAGTCTGGTCTGAAATACCAGAAGTAGCAGCAGGACGGTGCCGGCCGCGAGGAGGTAGGCGTTGAGGCCCAGAAGGCCGGCGGCGGCAATGATGATGAACGTGCCGCGATCCAGTTTGCAGCACTCCGCCTGAATCAACGTGATGCAAAGGACCAGCGACGTGGCGATGGCGAAGACGCCGCACCATGCCGCGCTGCCGAGTCCCATCCGATCCGAGAAGCCGGTGACAAACCAGGACGAGGTGTACGGCGCGATGGATTGCCACAGCGGCATGGCCTTGGCGGTGGCCAGGCCGGGACCGGCCAGCCAAAACGCGTAGAGCATGTTCGCTGCCACGCCGATCGCCCACGGCCAGAAGGCATGGCGCGTTTTTTCCGTGAGGTGGAAGTGAATGGGCAAGAACGCCAGATACGCCCCGACGAGGAAGAACAGCAAGTGCAACGGCAGAACCGCGGCGCCGGGAGCGTAGGCGGGCTGAAACATGCGAATGATCCAGTCCTTCGAGAGGGCCAGGATCGCGCAAAAGCAAAACAGCCCCAGGCCGGTCCCGCGAAAAGCCAGCGAGAGCTGACGCTGCGCCGCTTCGCGTCCGCGCGTTTCCCAGGTCTTGGTCACCGTGGTCATAACGACGGTAACGACGGACATCGCACCAACGAGAATGAACTGCCCGATCTGGCGAACGGCACTGAAGACCGCCACCGCCTCGTGGCCGTTGACCTTGTTGAGGAACCAAGTCGGGTAATAGACCAAAATCTGCCAGGTGATGCCGGCGAGGGTAGTCCAGATGGAGAAACGCAGCAGCTTCTTGACCAGTTGGTACTCGTGTGTCGGCTGCTCCTGAGCGGTGCGATGTGAAACGGCCACGAGCAAGCCCACACCAAAGACAGCAATGGGAATCAGCAGCGATATGCCGTAGACGCCGGTGAGCGTCAGGGCGCTGAGGTGCCGGGTGGCGATGGCAATCACGCTGGCCGCCAGAAAGATGACGCCGTGAAACATCTCCATGATCGAGAGCGCGGTAAACATCCGCAGCCCCTTCATGACGGCGAGCAGATAAAAATAGATGATGAGCAGACCTATGACCACGGCGGACAGGCGGGTCAGTTCGGGGGCGTCAACCCGGAACTCCGCCAGCCATTTCGCGTCAGTAAAGACCTGGGCGTAGAAGAACACGCCGCAGCGTTCCGAGAACGACCACAAGACGGCAATGCTGACGGTCATCGCAATGAGCAGCAGCGCGATGGATTGCTGGAGAAAGTGGCGGAGGGTGCCGCGGGCCTCGTACTGGGGCACGTAGCGGGTGACGGCCTCGTTGAGGCCCAGGCTGCACAGGGGCGTGAGCACGTTCAGCGCCAGCAGGATCATGTTCAACAGGCCGAACTGCTGCCGACTCATCCACCATGTCAAAAGAAGTATCCGCCCGAAGTTGATCAATCGGAAGGCAACGGTCGCGGGGAGATACAGGCCGAGAGACTGGCTCAGTGCCGTCGAGGTGAACAGCCACGTCATCAGCCGTCCCGGGGCCGCTCGCGCGCGAGGCGGCGCCGCGGTCACTGACTCCGCGACCTTCTGCGGTGTGTTCTCAACAGCGGCCTTCACGATCACCCCCCTCGTTGCCCCGTCCTTCCCTGGCGCGAAGCCCGAAGCGGCGCGGCGCCGGAACCTGTTCGACCCACGGGCCTCGGGGGCCCGGATCGCACGCCCGCTCGCAACGGCGTCGGAAAGCCCGGTCGGGCATGAATCGGAACCGGGCCGAGCAGGATGTTCAGTGCAACAGGAATGGCACTGAGCCCGAAGAACAAGCTGTTGGCGAAGGGGTTGTCGGAAGTCTCGCGGAAGGTTCCGTCGATGAAGTAGGCCATCACCAGAATCCAGTAGAGGACGAGCAAGTCGCGACTGATAAAGCCCGGGCCCTTGGGCGGCAGCTTCCTGAAGAGCTGAATACTGAAGCGCACGATCACGATCATCATGATTGAATAGAGAACGAGCCCGATGACGCCGGTCTCGGCGACGATGCTGAGCAGGTTGTTGTGTTCGAGGGCGGTGGTGCCAAAGGCGTAAAACGGGCTGGACGGGTCACGGGCAAACGCCGGCGCATGGTCACGAAAGTGCCCGAACCCGACACCAACAAGCGGGTGCTGCAGGACGATCTCCCAGGTCATCTGGGCGAGGCCGATTCGCAGAAGGAGCGGCTCGGTGTCGGTGAGGCCTCCCTTAGCCCGGTCGTCGGAGAGGAAGTTCTCCATGTTCACGACGGCGATGAGCAGCGACGCTGCCACGAGCAGCGAAACGGAGACAGCGCGGCTGGTGCGACGACGGGAGTACGCCGCCCAGATACCCAGACAGAGGACGAAGGACAGCCAGACCGATCTGGTCTTGGTCCAGAAGATGACGGGCAACATGAGGGCGTTGAGGGCGTAGAGCAACCATCGCCCGCGCTCCACGTTTCGGGCGAGTACGAGATTGTTGAAGTAGCAATAGACCAGCGCAAGGCCCATCGCCGCCGACATGACGAAGGGGCCGCGGACGCGTCCCCAGTGAATGCCGACGCTGGGATCATTGATGAACCGGGGCCAGATCAGTGCACTGATGCCGAAACGCTCGCACCAGCCGGTGAAAGTCAGATATACGCAGAGCGCCGAAAAGAACATGGCGAGGCGCTTAAAATCCCGCTCGGAGTGGAAGGCATGCAGGACGAGGCCGAACACGGCGAAGGGGAACAGGTATCCGCCGATGAGTCGATAGTGAACTGAAACGACCGAGCGCGTTTCGAACCCGCTGACCAGGGCCGAGACAAAGAAATACACGGCCACGGCCGCGATGTAGCCACTGGCAGGCCAGGCGTGTCGCAGACGCAGTCTGCCGGCCATGAACATGCCGATGAGCAGTGCGGCCAGGACCACGATGCCCAGGCGCGGAATGGTCAGGGCGAAGAAGAACGGCACGGTCATGCGCCAGAACTCTTCATGCAGGACGATCAAGGTCACCATCCAGACGAGAATCGCAGTGAGCAGGTCGCCTTCGATCGTATAGAAGACAAACAGGGCGAGGGCCCCGAGCGCGATCCAGGTGATCAGCAGGGCATAGGCCGGCATGAGCTGATAGGAGATCAGGCCGACTACCGCCGCCGCGATGACGATCAGTATGAGAACGGCAGGAATCGGTGACTTATGGGCAGTGAGGGTGGACACGACTCGCTATCCTTCTTGGGCCGGATCATCCGGATATCAGCGGCCGCGTTTTCGCGCCGCGGCGGGCCGTGTCGCCGACGGATCCCCGACGATTATGTCATTCGATAAACCAGCGACGGAATCGGGTCGGTGCGCTGGTTCAGAACGAGCCCGAGGCAGCGAACGCCGGCGAGGTCCAGCCGCTTTTTGACTTCGGAGACGGTTTCCCGAGGCGTCCGGCCCGACTCAACCACCAGTAGCGCTCCATCGACCATCGATCCAAGCACCTGCGGGTCCGGATGGGTGTCCGCGTTGGCGACGTCGAGAATGACGTGGTCGTATTTTTCCCTGAGGCGCGTGATCAGTGACTTGACCTGGCGGCTTTTCAGCAAGCCCAGCGGCTGCTCAACGACCGGCCCGGCGGGAAGTACATGGACGGCGCCGCCGCCTTCCATGCTCAGCACCTGGATGGCCTTATCGAGCATGACCCTTCCGGCGAGCACGTCGGTGAGGCCCGGCTCGGCGGCGATGTCCAACTGGTCGGCAAGGTCAGGATGGCGCAGGTTGAAGTCCACGAGGGCGATCTTCAGCTCGGGATGGGCCTGGGCGCCGATGAGTGCCAGCCCCACCGCAATCTGCGTCGCGCCGTCGCCGCGATGTGCGGCGGTGACAATGATCGCCTTGGGAGGCGTCTGGTCGCCGGAAAAGTAAATGTTGCTCCAAAGCTGGCCCATCTCGCCTTCGGACTTGGGCCGTACCCGGCAGGTCAACTGAGCCGTGGCCGCGGTGCGAGTGGACCCGCGCGGGGCAGCCGTCTCGATACCGGGCTTGTCGCCGTTGCGAATTTCCTCGATCGCGTCGTCGAGCTTCTCGACATCGTCCCAACCGAGATCAACTGCCTCGTCATCCTCCTTTTTTGGAGGACTTGGCTGTGGCGGCGGCCAGATCTGCTCGGGACGAGGGGGTCGCCCCAAGTCCTCGTCGCCGGAATTGAAGTCCGGCCCCTGGTTGTGCGGCTTATCGGACACGAGCCACGCTCCTGTGCTTGATTCTACCCGTTTTGCGGACCGTTCTCTGAGTTTATCGGTGTCCAGGTGACCTTGGTCGCTATATTTCCGGTCATTCCTGCTTCCGGTTCCATTCCTAGGCGCCGACGATCAGGCTCCGGCCCCTTCTCTTGACCGAACCGAGGACCGGCACGCCCAGATAGCGTTCCGCGTCTCCGGTGGACCGCAACGTGTGATCGAAGTGGTCAGCCAGGAAGGCGAATGCAACGCCGAACAGCATCGAGACCGCAAAGGCGACCGCGGTGAATATCCAGGTCATGGGCTGATAGGGGCGTTCCGGATTCGGCGTCGTCGCCTCGTCCAGCTTGTTGATCGTGACGGCTTCCTTCGTGATCAGCTTTGTCGATTTGGCGTCGATGCGATCCTGCTGGAGCTTCTCCAGGTGCTTCTGCGCGACCTCGAAGTCATTCTTCAGCCGGGCATAGTCGGCCAGCTTCGCGTGAATCTCTTTCTGCTCTTCGGCGGTGCTGCGAACCAGTTCGGCATACATCGCCTTCTGGTCGGACCGGGCCTCGATGCTGGCCTTCAGGCCGTTCATATATCCGACGACCTGTTCGAGTAGCCTTCGCTTGTTGCGGCCGACTTCTTCGCGAATGTACTGCACATCGCGGCTGTCGTCGGTGTATTGGGCCTCGATCCTCGACTTCTTGATCTCCAGTGAGGCGAGGTTCTTGGACATTTCCAGGAAGAGCAGGTTCTCGCGGAAGAACTCCATGGAGACGACGGCGACGGCGGCCGCCACTTCTTCGTCGCTCATGTTGGCCACGCCGCCGGACTCCAGACTTTTGCCGGGCAGGGCCTTGGAGAGGGCTTCGTAAACTGAGCGATCGCGGGTCAACTCAAGCTGAAGGGTCGCCTCGTTCTCCCGCATCTTCGTGAGAATGATCTGGACGCCGTGCTCGGTACCGCTCTTGAGAAGCTGCTCGAGCACGCCGATCTTGTCGGAATTACTGCTGACGAAGTTGGTGTAGGCGTCGGTCGCCTGCTTCAACTCACCGGTCGTAAAGCCGGCGACCACGTCATCCATGACGCGCTCGGCCGGGGCATTGAGCATCTGCTGCAATTGCAGGTAGCGCACGATGTACATGTCCGCGAGGATGTCCGCCGCGTAGTGGGCCTGCATGTACGATTTCGAGCCGGGAGTGCGATCGCCCTTGCGGTCCACTCGGAGCGAGAAGGTTTCGGTCATGGCGACCTGCTCGCCGCCGGGCGTCTGGAGCTTGATCGAATCCGAAAAGTCCTTCAGCTTGTCCTGCTGCTGGGTCAGCACCGCTTCAACCTTGGGAGCGATGACTTCAGTCAACCATTGGTCGATCTCGACTTGAGCCGCCCGGGCACTGCCGTTGCCCTGCTTCTTGGCCTCGTTCCACTTGGCGCGGAGTTCGTACCACTTGTCGCGAAGGGGCGCGTTCTCGTCGGCGGAGATGATCATGGTTCGCGCGAGGACCAGGTCGGACATGACGATCTGCTGCTGGGCCTTGACGAAGACTTCCAGCGTCCGCTCGCCTGCCTGATCGGTGGTAAGGGGGTTCTTACTCTGGGGGCGCTTGAAGATCAGGCTGATCTCGCTTCGGTAATAGGGAGGCACGACATACTCGCAGAGGAGATACGTGCCGCCGGCGCCGATCACGACGATCATGGTCAGCAAGAACCAGTGCTGAAAGAGAATTCGAACGATTTCTCGTAGCGATCTTGTTCCGTAGGATTCGTTCATGCTTGTTCTACCGCAATTCTCCGCGTGTCATCACATTCACGCGCACTGATTCTGAAACTCCTGTCCGACCGAAAACGCCGCCGTTTGTGCCATCACGGACCGACCTGGGCGTTGATGCCCGGAGGACCGATGGCACGCGTCTTGACCGTGTTCGGCGGTTCGTAGATGGAGTAACCGAAGTTCATGCCCACGACGCCGCTGTACGGGAACACCGAACGGATGCCCCGTGTGAAGAACTGATCGATCCAGTCGTTGGCAACGGCCAGGGTGGTCGGCGGGACCCAGATGATGTCGCCGTCGGCCAGATAGCAGTCGTATCGCCAGTCGCTGCCCTTGGGGGCCGAGCCGAATTCCGTCGGCTTGCGCGAGTGCAGCAATTCTTCGAGGTTGAACACCAGCGCCTCCGGCACCGGCAGGTACTGTCGTCTGACCAGAAGAATCTTGGAGCGGTCGGCTCGCGGATTCGGACCGCCCTGCCGAATGATGGCCTGGGCCAGCGTAATCGGGGCGTTCATTTCGATCAGGCCCGGGGCGAGCACTTCGCCCATGACGTAGATTCGGCGCGGCGCGAATTCGAGCGTCTGCACGGTGACCTCGATCTCCGGCAAATCTTCCTCGGAATATCGCATGTCGAGCATTTTCTTGGTCTCGTTGACCGTCTTGCCCGCGACGAGGCATTCGCCGACGAAGGGCAGGTCGATGGTCCCGTCAGGCTTGACCGGAACGAGACGCGACTGGCCGCGCGGCGCCGTGGTAATGGCCTTCTTCAGTTCGCTGATCTTGACGTTGGCCGCCTCGACGACAACGGTCATCTCCGGGTGCTTGATGTAGCGTGCGTAGGCCCGACGAAGCTGTTCCTCGAGGTCTCCGGCTGTTCGTCCGGCGGCCCGCACCTGTCCCAGCATGAGGCACCGGATGTTGCCGTCGCCCTGGACAGTGAGCTTCTGATCGAAGCGGTCCTGATAGGGGAACTTGATGCGAATGACGTCCTCGATCTTCAGATCGTAGGGCTTGTCGGTCACGATGTTGCGGACCTGATAGATGATTTCGAGCACGTCGCTGGGCATCAACCGGTACGGCGGGCGATCCAGCAACTGCTCGGGCAGGCCGGTGCCGCCGACAAACGGCTGATAGAGCTCCTGCTTCTCGATCGGCGCGACGTCGGGAATGTGGTCGTTGGTGCGCGAACATCCCGGCGTCATGAGCAGCCATGCCGGCGCCGAACAGATTAAGACGTTTCGAATTATTCGCGTCATCCCTGACTCTCCGTCTCAAACTAAATGAACTCACTATGGGGCGATCACTGCGCCCGATACTTGTCGACGCACGGCGCCGAGCGCCGAATCCGCCAGGACATAGGTCGGATATTGTCCGACCAGGACATACTGAAGCGACTGACCCAATCGCCCGCGCGGTTCAACGCGGGCGTCAAGACCGGCTCTCTTAAGTTTGTTGGCGAGCTGGGCGGCGGCGCGTCCGTCCTGAAAGGCGCCGCACTGAATTGAGAAGTAATCTCCGCGCCATTCGTACATGCGCTTCGCATGCTCGGCCAGATCGCTAGATGGATAGCGCTGCAGAATGATGCCGAACTGCCGACGCGCCTCGTCCCAGCGACCCAGTCGCTGAAGGCAAACGCCGTATCGAAATCGTACCAGGTCGGCCGGCGGCTTTTCCGGAAGGCTCTTCATCGCATCGCTGAAGTAGGCCACCGCGGACGAGTCGTCACCGGACTCAAAGGAGAGGGTGCCGGCCATCGCGTTGGCCTTGGCCTTTAACTCCTTGTCCTGAGCGAGCTGGATGCACTGCTTGGCATCACGCTGGGCGGCCGCCTTGTTCGACGTCTCCGCGTTGATCTTCGACCTGAGGTAGTACGCCTCCGCCGCGCCGCTGAACATCGAGTAATGGGTCAGGACATCGTCGAGCTTCGTCCGGGCCGAGGCGATGTCGCGCTTGAGGTAGTCACTGCGCGCCTCGGCGACCTGTCGCGCCGCCGGAGCGGGCAACTCGGCGCAGCCGCCGATCAGTGTCATCACGGCGATGCGGAACATCTTTCGCCACGCCGTTGATCGCGAATGACAGAAGCTGTTGAGAAACCGTTTCACGAATCAATCGCTCTCATTCTACGTGTTGCGCATTGCCGACAACTTTGCGGCGCGCTCCCCTTCCGCCCTGTTCGCGAACCTGGAAGGAGCGCTTCACGCCTGATGCGCAGCCAATGAACAACTTATCGGAGGGGCATCGCGGCGGGTTAACTCAAAAGGGACCGCGAAAAACTGCCCCTAACCGCGCAAGAGCCGCGCTTTTATCGTGTCATCATCCTGGCAGCTTATGCCCGGAGGAATGACCGCCGCGATCGCGAGACCAGGCCAAGCAGGCGCACAGTAGCGCCAGCGGCCATCCTGCTGCTCCCGCGCGTCCCGACAGGCGCCGCCGCGCGTCTCTCAATCCTCCACGACCGGGGGCGACGGCACGCAAAACCTGCCGAGCTTTCTCAAAATTGACAGCCCCCCCCACAGACCTATAATCGCCGCGGCGCTGGAATGACGGCCTGCGCCGCACTTTGTCGCCGCCCTCGAGCTGTCCTGGATGCGAATGGATTCGAACAGCCGCATTACGAGAAATCTGCGACGGATCGCGGCCCTTTGCCTGCTGGCATCCGTCGCCCGTCCGGTTGGCGCCCAGTCGCCGTTTCTCGTCGACGACTCCGCAGTCCAGAGCCTCCTGCCCCCGGGCATCAGCGATTTCAATCTCGAACTATATGGCAAGCTCGCCTACACCTGGACCCAGGGCGATGGCGTTCAGGTCGTTCAAATCGAAGGCGATTTTCTCGGCAAGATGGGACCCCACCGGCTTTCATCCCGAGATGCCGTCTTGTGGTTCCGGCACGGCAAGTGGCAGGACAAGGGCTACCTCGAAATCGAAGTATTTCTTTGGCAGGACGCCGAGGTCGTGCAGCCCGCCGGAACCGTTGAGTCTGGCCCGGCCCTGATGGTCACCCTTCGCACCTTCGGCAAGCTGGTTCTGAACGCGGACGGCCACGCCTCCGAATCGGCCGAGGAGACCGAACTCTTTCGAGAGGCCCTTAAGGCCCGTCGACTCGTCACACTTTCGCCGGCTCCTCGCGCGGAACAAGCGACCGAGCCAGTCGTCATCTCGCCCAGTGCGGAGCAGTTGCAGCAGTTGACGGTTCAGCGTCCGGCGAAGCTGGTCCAGTTCTCGGTCAGCCGCGTTGACGGCACGATTGAATATGAAACCATCGACGAGGAATCCGTCGTCGTCGCCCGCAATGAAGTGCTCGTGACCCAGGGCACACCATCCGAGAGCGGCGAGTACATGGAACTCCGCGCAGACGCCGCGGTCCTTTATCTCAATTCCGATCAGGTCGGCTCGGGCCTGCCCGGGGTGCTCGGCGCAGACGATGAAAAGAAGAGTCGCCAGAGCACGCCGACCGACGAAGCGCGCGATGGCGGCGCGCCGAAGCTCAAGGATGATTCCGGCGGCGATAAGTCAGACACAGGATCGGCCGGTCAATGGGTCAACGCCGTTTACCTGGAGGGCGACGTCGTCCTGACCCGCGGACTTCGAATGATCCGCGCTCCACGGCTTTACTACGACTTTCAGAATGAACAGGCACTCATTCTCGACGCCGTGACGCGCGCCGCCGAGCCCTCGCGCGGCATTCCCATTTATGTCCGCGCCGACGAAATTCGACAATTGTCCTCCACGCAATATGAGGCGAACAAGGCGCAGATCACAACCAGCGAGTTTCATACGCCGCACATGTCCATCGGTGCCGCCAAGGTCGTCCTGACCGACCGAACCCCGCGCAACGCAGCGGGGGACATCGTCGGCATTGAGGCCGGCACTTATAAGGCCTATCACACGACGCTGAATCTGGAAGGCCTGCCCATTGCCTATTGGCCCTTTTCGCGCGGCGATTTCTCCCGCGATCGCATGGCGTTTCGCAGCGCCAAGACCGGGTACAACGGCGACTTCGGCGCCACCTTCGAGACCCGATGGTATCTCTTCAACCTGCTCGGACTCGAAACTCCCGAAGGCTACGACGCTACTTACAAGCTCGACTACTTCACCGATCGCGGCCCGGCGACCGGCATCGACATGGACTACGAGCGCGACGATTACTACGGCCTGCTGAGATCATATTACATCAATGACAGCGGCCAGGACGACTTCGGCGGACAGCGCGGCAGCATCACGCCCGACCACGACAACCGCGGCCGATTCACCTGGCGGCACCGGCAATATCTTCCCAAGGACTGGGAGCTGACCCTGGAGGCCTCCTATATCAGCGACGACCAGTACATGGAGTCGTACGAACGAAACGAGTTCGAAAACGGCAAGGATCAGGAATCGCTCGTCTACCTCCTGAAGCGGCAGGACAACTGGCAGTTCTCGACGCTGACCAATTACCGACTGAACGAGTTTCAGACGCAGACCGAGCACCTGCCCGACAACGTCTTCAGCCTCATCGGCGAACCGCTCGGCGAATACGCCACGGCCTACAGCGAGTCGCGCATCGGCGTCGTTCGGTATCGCGGCGACGAGCGGCGATGGCTCAACGGCGAAAACCGATACGACAATACCGGTTCAACCGGCTCCGTCCTGCGCGGCGACACCCGCGAAGAGTTGCAGTTTCCCCTTCCCGACCTGGGCCCGATGAAGTTCACGCCTTACATCGCCGGTCGGGCCAGCGCTTACGACGACGGGCCCAGCGGGCGGGATGAAGACAACACCAGCGGCGGCTTCGGCCGAGTCTTCGGCTCGTACGGCGTGCGCGGCAACATGATGCTCAGCAAGGTGGACGACTCCCTCGAGTCGGAGATTCTCGATCTGCATCGTCTCCGCCACGTCATCAAGCCCGATCTGGCCCTTTGGAACGCGCACGCCAATCGCAACCCGGACGAGATGACGCCGTTTGATTCCGGCGTCGAGGACATCGACGATTTCGGCGGCGGCACCGTGGGAGTCAGGCAGAAGTTCCAGACGCAGCGCGGTGGTCCCGGCAAGTGGCGAACGGTGGACTGGATCGTCTTCGACGTCGAGGCCGGGTTCTTTTCCAACAAGGAAGAAAGCAAGCCGGTCAACAACTTCGCATATGACCAACACAATCGCGAAATTCACGCTTATGACCCGGTCGTCCGGTCAAACCGCAGCCACGGCGACTACATCGCCAGCCGCCCCGAGGACAGCATCTCTTCCAACTTCCTCGCGACGAACTTCCAGTATCGCATCAGCGACAGCACCGTGGTCGTGCAGGACAACGTCTTCGATGTGAACCGAGGCAACGCGGGAACCAGCAACCTGACCCTGGCCGTCGAGCGGCAGCCGCGCCTGTCATACTTCGTCGGCTGGCGATACATCCACGACATCGAGAGCAATTTGCTCGCGCTGGGCGGCAACTACAAGCTCAGTGAGAAGCACACCGTCGCCATCCGCGAACTCTACGACATCGACGTCGGCCGCAATTACTCCACGCAGGTCGTCTACATCCGTCGCTGGCCGCGATGGTACACGGCCGTCTCGCTGGACGTTGACCGCGGGCTTGAAGATGTCGGGATTAATTTCAGCGTCTGGCCCGAAGGGGCGCCGCAGCTCGGCCTCGGCTCGAAGCGCTATACCGGCCTCGCCGATTCCGTCGGTTTGCAACTGCGATAAACCGAAACGTCGGCGTCCCGCCGACCAAGCCCGACCACCATCGGGCTATCGTCCTTCACACGCAACGTCGGCTTCGCAGCAAGCGTAGGAGTCCATGCCCGCTTCACCCCACACCACGAGCCGATCGCGCCCCAATCTCTTTGCCTCGTAGAGCGCTTCGTCGGCGTGTTTCACGACGTCCTGCCACTCCGTGCCTGACGGGCCCGACGCCATCCCGATGCTCACCGTCACATACGGCGCGATGGGGCTGTCCGGATGGGCGAGTTTTAGCGATTGAATCTTCGCGCGCTTGTGTAGAAGGATGTTTCGCGCGTCCTCCGCCTCAATATTGGGAAGCAGCAGCAGAAATTCCTCCCCGCCGTATCGCCCGATCGAGTCATAGGCCCGCATGTTTTGCTCCAGGCATTGGGCGAGTTGTCGGAGGACGGCATCGCCCACCATGTGGCCTTCGCCGTCGTTGAGTCGTTTGAAGAAATCGACGTCGAACATGGCGACGCACATCGACTGGCCCAGGCGGTTGGCCGCGTCGTGCTGCAATTCCACAGCGCGCAAGATCGCCGCATGGTTCAGCAGCCCGGTGAGCGAGTCCAGCCGGTTGCGCTGGATGAGCCGATGATTCTGCTCGATGATGGCCTGCGTGGTGCGCTTTTCAGTGAGCAGGTGTTTGGCGGCCTGCTTGCGTACCTCAGCCGCTACTTCAGCGTCCTGATGGAGCTTTCTGAATCGCGCCTTGGTGAGGTCGCCCTCCACGACGTAACCGTCGGCGCCGGCCTGCATGATCTCGGCGGCGGAATAGGGATCGCGGCGTGTGTTGATGACGATAATGGGCGGCGACTCCGGTTCGGCGCGCATTTTGCGAATGAGGTCGACAGCCTTGATGGTGTCGCTTTCTTCGGTCAGGTGAATCAGGTGAACGGCAGAACCGGGATTGCCGTTGTCTTGCGATTTCCATGTTGTCGGGCACGTGAATTTGGCCGAGACGCCGCACACATGCGACAGTACGCGACGCAGCGCCTCTTGCCGTGCGAGATCCTTGCACAGGGCGATGGCCGAGATCGGACCTATCTCGGCGGCCGGTGCATCTACTCCCCTGAAAACGGGCCACGGAGCCGACGTCAAGGCGGGGTCGTCTCTTCGTAATACACGGGGTTCTCTCGATCTCATCATGCCGCGCATGTGATACCCTCGGAGGCTAGCTAAATCACTTGACCCCGACGGTCTAACGGCCCGAACTCGCAAAAAGCACTCACATTGCCGGAGAGGCAATGGCCCGACAGGTCATCATCGGCCATCCGCGAGATCATCGTTAGCAGCAAAGTATATGGGCCTTGCCAACGTGAAAAGGGCTCAAATAGTCGGGTCAACTACACCTCCTTGGCCGCCCTTGAGTTTCACTGATTCGCGCGTACACGTCCGTCCTTATCGGATCACATCGCTGGGGCTGATCAAGCGCGAATCACTTCGCTTTTCCCTGTGCCGCAACTGCTCCCATCTTTTTCGCGATCTCCGCCGGATCACCCAGATACGCGTGACGCACCGCCCGCATTGAATCGTCCAATTCATACACGAGCGGCACGCCGGTCGGGATGTTCAACTCGACGATGTCCTTCTCCGAGACGTTGTCGAGAAATTTGACCAGCGCCCGAAGGCTGTTGCCGTGCGCGGCGATGAGCACCTGTCTGCCGGACTGAATGACTGGGACGATCGCGTCGTGCCAGTAAGGCAGGAAGCGGTCCACGGTGCACTTCAGGCTCTCGGTCCTCGGAAGGATTCGCGTGTCGATGCCGGCGTAGCGAGGATCGCGCCCGGGAAATCGTTCGTCGCTTTCGTCCATCGCCGGCGGCGGTATGTCGTAGCTGCGCCGCCAGATCTTCACCTGCTCCTCGCCGTGCTTCGCGGCCGTCTCCGCCTTGTTCAAACCTTGCAGCGCCCCATAGTGCCGCTCATTGAGCCGCCAGCTTCGATGGACCGGAATCCACATCCGATCCATTTCCTCCATCGACAGCCACAGGGTTCGAATGGCCCTCTTGAGGACGGAGGTGAATGCCACTTCGGGCGTGAACCCGGCGGCCTTGAGCGTCTGGCCCGCTTCTCGTGCCTCGCGCATTCCCTTCTCGGATAGATCGACGTCGGTCCAGCCGGTGAAACGGTTCTGCTTGTTCCAGTCGCTTTCACCGTGTCGAAGAAGTATGACCTTGTGCATGACAGCCCTCCGTCAGTTGCATTATGCTGTTGTTGGTCCGCCCGGTTGCCTCGGCGGCCGGAATCATATCACTTCGATCGACGCCCACAGTTCCGACTGATTCATCCGTCATGCCGGCGGCGCCGCAACGGGCGGCGGTCGAAGATGAGTCAGAAAGAACGAGATGATCCGCTCATACAGGCGAATCGACACGTTCGGGTCGGGCACCATGTGCGTGAAGCCGGGCAGCGCCAGCAGATCGAAGTGCTTGCCGGCCTTGAACAACGCCTCCGTCATTTTCAGGGTATGCGCGAAATAGACATTGTCGTCGGTCGTTCCATGCACCAGCATCAGCGGGCGCGAAAGCTCCGCGGCATAAGTGAGCACGCTGCACTTTTTGTAGCCCTCGGGGTTGTCCTGCGGCAGGCCCATGTATCGCTCGGTGTAGTGAGTGTCGTAGTCCTCCCAGTCGATCACCGGGGCGCCGGCCACTGCCGCCTTGAAAACGTCCGGCCGTCGACACGCGGCCATCGCCGCGAAGTAGCCGCCGAACGACCATCCGTAAATCCCTACGCGGTCCATGTCCATTTCACCGTACCGCGCCCCCAGCGACTGGAGACCGGCGACCTGGTCATTGAGCGGAATGTCGATCAGGTTAAGGGCGGTCGCGCGTTCCCATTCCCGTCCGCGGCGCGGCGTACCGCGCCCGTCAATCGATACAACGATGAAGCCCTGATCGGCGATCCACTGCTGGCGAAGATATGCCCGCGACGATGCAGTCACAACCGGATGCCCCGGCCCGCCATAGACGTAGTCGATCACGGGATATTTGACTGAGCGATTGAAATCCCTCGGACGGATGACGGCGGCATGGTAGGTTCGCCCGCCCGCGCTGACCGTCGTCACCTCAACGTTTGCATCGAACGGCGGATACTCCGCGACCGACGGCACCTCGCGTTGCGGACGCCCGTCGCGCGAACGCACCATCGTGGTGTAAGAACCATCGGACAGTGACGCCTTGTCCACCCAGACTTGCCCGGCCTTGCAGAAGACGCCTTCGTGCACGCCGGCGCCCTGCGTGAGCACCACAAGCTCGCCGTTCCTGAGAGAAAGCCGGTAGAGATTCGTTTCCGTCGGACTGCGACCACCGGAAAGGACGATCTCGCCGGACTTTGGATTCACGTGAACAACGCCGTAGAGCCGATCGTCGCCGAGGGTGTAGGTCTTCAGCACAGCGCCGTCTTCGCCGCGATGTTCGAGTTGCCACTCGCCGCTGCGCTCGCTCGTCCAGAGGAACGACTTCCCGCCGTCGAGCCACCGCGGCATGTCGGGATCGATGTTGACCCAGGCCGGGTCAGTCTCACGCAGCAATTCGGTGGTCGCGCCCGTCGCATGATCGACGAGGTAGAGCACACACTCGCGCTGGTTACGATCCTGAACATAAACCGTCAGTGGTGCATCCTTGCCCCAGTGAACCGCCGCCATGTAGGGATATTTCTCGCGATCCCAGTCTACCCATTTCGGCTCGCCGCCGGTCACCGAGACGACGCCGAGGCGAACTTTGGCGTTCTCCCGCCCGGCTCGCGGATAGCGGAACGCCTGCGGAGGCAGACCTGGATCTCGGGCATCGGCGATGTAGAGATTCTCAACATCACGCTGGTCACACTCTTCAAAGGCCAGCCACTGACCGTCACCGCTCCACCAATATCCGGTCCGCCGGTACATCTCTTCCTGCGCCACGAATTCCGCATCGCCGTGCGAGACGTCCGCGGTGCCGCCGGTCGTGACGGCCGTTTCATCGAGCGTGCTCAGATCAGTCACATACAGATCGTGATTGCGAATAAAGGAGACGTAGCGCCCGTCGGGTGAGAGTCGCGCATCGATCGCGGCGCCGGCCGGGTTGTCGCGCAGCGTCACGAATTCCCCTGTCCGCCGGTTGATCACGTAGAGTCTACCGCTCAGGCCCGTCAGGATCTTTTCGCCGTCGTCCGACAGGCTGAACCATGTGAAGCCGCGCCCGATCTCCCGCTTTCGTTCGCGGCGTGCCTTCTCCTCGACGGTGAGCTGCTCCTCGCCGCCCGATAGGAGGTCCGCAGCGCGCACCAGGCCGCGCACCTCTCCAGTCGTCGTATTCATCTCATAAAGGTTGCGAACGACGTCCCGCGGGCCGCTTCGCAGGAACAGGACGGCATCGCCCTTGGGCGTCAGTGCCAGTCCGGTCGGCTGCCCCGCCGAGAAGCCATAAGTCTCCGAGTAGTCACGCAGAAAGCTGGTGTCCATGAGGCGACTCGTCGTTGGTTGGTGTGAAGGACGCCCACATCCGGCCAGGGACACACCGAGCCCAACAGCCACAGTACCGAAGAAATATATCCGCATGGATCAACGCCCTTCGAAATTGCCGGTCAGATCGATACCCGCACCGATCGGCAAGCCCATACTGACCACGAGGTTCCCGCATCTTATGGTCTGAACCGGGTCGCGTCCTTACATGAAGTGATTAGCGGATCGGCGGACGATGGTCGGCGAATACGACTTCAGCGAACCAGAGGACCGGGGCGACCGATTCCCGTGAGTTGTGTGGATGTGGAGCTGGGAGCGAAGGTCGAAAATGTCCCGCTGATAACCGGCTCGCCACCACCGTTCAGCCCGGGGGCGGGAACGATGAACGGTTGGAAATCGAGCGTATCCGAAGCGGACTGGACGCAGGTTCCAATTCCGAAGAGGCAACCCGTGCCCAGCGTGAATACCAGTCGGCGAACCGTGACCGAAAAACGGCGAAGAATCATGCTGCCTCCACTCGACTCTAGACAGGGCGGGTTCCAAACCCGGTTGGGAGACCTCCCTTTTCATTGACTGCGCCGAGTGCGTGATATCCGCCCGATGGAAGCGTGTCAATGAACATCTATAACCTTATTATTTGAAAATACTTAGAAATCCACTGTCCGGCGATTCTCGCGGCGTTGGCACGACTGTTAAGGTCCGGTAAGTAGAGTCAGCGCCAAACTTGCCTACTCTCGATCACCCGCCGTACACTGTCGTTTTCGCGCGGGCACCGAAGGATTCGTCGCCGTTGCGAAGTGGAGGAAGTACTTTGGGAAAAGGCGGCCCGGACAATTTCGAACGACACTTCGAACGGAAGAAGGAAGCCAGGGAGCGTCAAAGAGCGGGTCTCCCCGGCGAGGATGATGCACCGCTTCCACCCCCTGTTGAGCCCATCAAGGGCGGCAGCGAGGGGCCGGGACGCAATGATCCCTGTCCCTGCGGAAGTGGGAAAAAGTACAAACAGTGCTGTCTCAAGAAGGACAAGTGATTCCTCCGCCGGCCTGATTGACCGATTGCCGTCAGTCTCCGCGTCCTTATCATCCCTGCAAATGCCGGCTTTCCTTCTTGATCTGCTCTACGTCATCGCCGGATTGGTTTATCTCCCATTCCTCTGCTACCAGATGCTGGTGCTGGGCAAGAACCGCCGAGGCTGGGCCGAACGGTTCGGCGCGGGCCCGACGCCGTCGGGTGACGGCGCTCGAATCTGGATTCACGCCGTCTCGCTTGGCGAAGTCAACGCCACGCGAAGCCTTGTCGATGAAATCAAACGCCGCCGGCCCGACTGTGAGGTCGTCATTTCGGCGACGACCGACACCGGCTATGCCGCGGCCCGCCGGATGTATCCCGATCTGGTCGTCTTTCGATATCCCCTCGACTTTTCGTGGGTCGTGCGCCGGGTGCTGAGTCGCATTCGACCGACGGCCGTCATTCTCCTGGAACTCGAGGTCTGGCCGAATCTCATCGAAATCGCCGCGCAGCGCGGAATCGCGGTCTGCATCGCCAACGGGCGCGTGACGGAGGCCAAGTCAATGCGTCGATTCCGCAAACCCGTCATTCGCGGCATCGCCCGGAAGATGTTCTCGCGCATTGCTTGGACCGCAGCGCAAGATGACACCTACGCGAAGCGGTTCATCGAACTCGGTGTTGAAGGCAGCCGGGTCCACGTCGTCGGCAATCTCAAATTCGACACCGCCGATCTTGGCGAGACCATTCCTGGGGCCGACGCCCTCGCCGAGGCGATGGCCATCGACCAAGCGCAACCGCTCATCGTCGCGGGCTCCACCGGTCCCGGCGAAGAGGAGATGATCCTCAACGCTTACAAAGCTCTTCGAGAAAAGCGGCCCGAGCTGCAACTGGCCGTCATCCCACGAAAACCGGAGCGATTCAACGAGGTGGCGCGCCTGATCGAATCCGCCGGATTCGCCTGCCGCCGACGAAGTCAATCGCCCGGTTCCGGTCAGCCTCCACCCAGCCAAGACCGCCCCACCGTGTTTCTCGGCGACACGATGGGTGAGCTGCGCAAGTTCTACAATCTCGCCACCGTAGTTTTCGTCGGGCGCACGCTGGTTCCCCTTGGCGGCTCAGACCTGATTGAGGTCGCCGCGCTCGCCCGGCCGATGTGCTACGGCCCCTTCATCGAAAACTTCGCCGACGCCGACGCCCAATTGAGACACGCCGACGGCGCCATGCTCGTTGAAAGGCCCGAAGAACTTGCCCGCACGTTAGGCCGCCTGCTCGATGACCCTGACGTGGCAACCGCCATGGGCCGCAGGGCACAGGCTGTCGTCGCGTCCAACAAAGGGGCGACCCAGAAAACGATCGACTTGCTCATAAAAAGCCTTTGAGACGCCGTACCGGACAGGCGGGATCAATTCTCGCCAAGTCCGTACAATGGCCCGCGAAACGAAATGCGGAGAGGCCGATGACCATCCATGAAAACGAACTGACCAGGCGGAAGTTTATCCAGGCGACTGCGGCGACCGTCGCGGCCGGCGCGTTTCAATCGGCCGTCCCGATCGCATCCGCCGATCCGCCCGCTGCCCAGAGCAAGCCCGGCGCACGACCCGTCGTCATCTCCAGCGCCAACGGCGTGACCGCCATCAACCGCGCCATGGAGATGCTCAAGGCCAAAGCGGACGTTCTCGACGCCGTCATCGCCGCCGTCAACATCGTTGAGGACGACCCCGAGGACAACACGGTCGGCCTGGGCGGACTGCCCAACGAAGACGGCATCGTCGAACTTGACGCCTCGGTCATGCACGGGCCCACCCACAAGGCGGGCGCGGTAGCCGCACTGCGGAACATTCGCAATCCTTCATGTGTCGCCCGGTTGGTCATGCAGCGAACCGACCACGTGCTGCTCGTCGGCGAGGGCGCACTGCATTTTGCGCGGGCTCATGGATTTAAGGAGGAGAACCTGCTGACCGACAAGGCCCGCCGGCTGTGGCTCAAATGGAAGGAGTCCCTCTCCAAGACGGACGACTGGCTGGAATCCGATGAAAACGCTTCAGAGCCACAGTCTCGTGCGGCAGATCCGATGAATCGCACCTGGGGAACGATCAACTGCTGCGCCGTCAATGCCGACGGTGACATGGCCGGTGTCACAACCACGAGCGGCCTGGCTTTCAAGATTCCCGGTCGCGTCGGCGACTCACCCATCATTGGGGCGGGCCTCTATGTCGATAACGCCGTCGGGGCCGCCGGGTCCACCGGACGCGGCGAAGCAAACCTGCAAAATTGCTCGTCATTCGCCATCGTCGAGTTCATGAGAGACGGCAAATCGCCGACCGATGCCTGTCTGGGAGTATTAAAGCGAATCGCGGACCGCACCGAGCCGAGGCTTCGCCGCTCTGACGGCAAGCCCGATTTTGGCCTGAGCCTCTACGCGGTCGCCAAGGACGGCCGATTCGGCTCGGCCTGCATGTACAAGGGCAGCAGTTTCGCGGTACATGACGGCACGACTTCGCGCGTTTTGGACAGTGCCTATCTTTACGAGTGATCTGGTCCTGGCGGGCAGTCGGTAACCTGGCTTCCCCATTGAACATCCAATGATGACAGAGGCGTGTGCCGCGCCCTGGAGTCATCGATCGTGTCAGCCACCGCCGCCATGGACATTCCTGCCATTGAAACCTCTTCCACCGAGCCGCTGCGGCTTGTCTGCTCCGAGGTTTGGGGCGGGAATCGGCCGATCCACCGCGCCGTGGAATTGCCGGGCGTTCGAGGCACACTCTTCTCCCAGCCCTGTGAAGGCGGTCGCGGCGGAGATGTGCACTACATGTCCGTCTGCGGCTCCGGCATTCTTTCGAGGATGTGCCTGGCCGACGTGGTCGGGCATGGCGAGGCCGTCGCGGCGATCAGCGATCAGATGCACGCCCACATGCGCCGCTCGATGAACACCCCGGACCAGCGGCGCGTGCTCGGCGATCTGAACACCCAACTGGAACAGCTCGGCTTCAAGGCCATGACCACCGCCGCTGCACTTACCTATTACACCCCCACGCGAAATCTCGCGGTCAGTTACGCCGGTCATCCACCGGGCTGGCTCTACGACAAAGCGCTGCGCCGATGGACGCGGCTCGAACTCGACCCGCTGCCTGAGACAGCGCACCCGCTGACAAACGGCCCGCTCGCCATCGAGCCCAAGGTGCCGTTCACCCGTAAATCGATCAAGATGCAGATCGGCGATCGAATCGTGCTTGTCACCGACGGCGTGCTGGAAGCGCCGGATGTCTCAGGCGATCTTTTCGGCGACGATCGCATGCAGAAGGTGCTGGACGACAACCGCGGCGGCGACTGCGCCATGATCGGCGAGGCCATTCTGGCGGCGCTGACCGAACATCGAGGCGGTCCACAACTCGACCACGACGACGTCACCTTCCTCGTCGCCGAGATCGTGCCGGGCCCGAGCGGTCCTGCCTTCTGGAACGCCGTCAAGTGCCACATCACCCGGCCGCGTGGCAACAGCGCTGAGCTCGACATACCATCACCGGCGAGCCATCGTTAACATCTGTTGTGATGACAACCCTGCCGGACGTGAAACTCGGAATGACAGAACGCGAGAAGATGCTGGCCGGGCAGCCCTATCGGCCCGACGACGCCGAACTCGTGGCCGCGCGCCTCAATGCCAGGCGCCTCACACGACTTTACAACGCATCACTCGAAACGGATGCTGACGGTCGCAGAAAAATCCTCGATGACCTCTTTGGCTCGCTGGGTCCGAAGGCGGAGATAGAGCCGCCCTTTCGCTGCGATTACGGCGCCAACATCCACGCCGGCGAGCGCCTTTTTATCAACTTCGGTTGCGTCATTCTCGATTGCGGCAAAGTCACGATCGGCAATCAGGTCATGTTCGGCCCCAACGTCCAGCTCTACGCCGCCCATCACCCGCTCGATCCCGTTGAGCGATCCAGCGGCTACGAATTCGGCGGACCGATCACCATCGGAAATCGCGTGTGGATCGGCGGCGGTGCGATCATCCTCGACAACGTCACCATCGGCGACGGCTCGATCATCGGCGCCGGCAGCGTCGTCACGAAGGACATTCCCGCGCATGTCGTCGCCGTCGGTAATCCGTGCCGCGTTATTCGCTCGCTCTAGTGCCTGCCGCCGGCTTTCAGCATCTTCTTGATGAATTGAATCTGGCCGGTGTGGTAGAGGTCGTGCATGGCGACGCCGCGAATCATGAACGCGTTGTCCAGCTTGCTGCCGCCGGGCCGGGCCACCAGTTGCCTCTCCGAGAGACCGGCAACGACCTCGACCAGTTCGCGGTGCGTCCGCTCCAGCAGAACGACCGCCTCGCGCCAACTCTTTTCACTCGCATCTTTCGGCACGGGAAACCAATTGCTTCCCAAAAGTGGAAAGGAGCCGCGCTTTTCGCCGGTGATGCGGCGGCGAACGATGTACTTCCAGTACGCCGCGTGGAGAACATGTTCCCAAATGCTTTTGCGCCCCCTGTCGGGTGGCCACGCCGCCTGTTGGGCTGTGACTCTGCGAAGGGAGCCTCTCAAGTTTGTGCCGTGCCACGACTTTCTGACAAAGGCCTCGTCAAGCAAAATGACGAGGGGACACGGCGCTTTTGTTCGCATCGCAGGCACTCCTCCATGCCGGCCTAAAGCACAAAGTCGACGTCATCTTCGTCGATCACTCTCTTTCGCGCGGGAGTCGGCGGCGGCTTCTTGGGGAATACAAAGATCATCGCGACGCCCGCTGCAAAGCCGCCGATGTGGGCCCAATACGCGACACCGTCCGACCTGCCGAACGACGCGGGATAGAGATTCTGCACCACGATGTACATCCCCAGAAACATCCAGGCAGGCAGCCTCACGGTGAACCAATACCAACCAAGCGGCACGACCGCGAGGATTCGCACGCGCCAGTACAAGACAATGTAGGCCCCCATGACGCCGCTGATCGCGCCGCTGGCGCCGACGAGGGGCATCCAGCTCCCTTCAAAAAAAGTATGGGCCAGGTTGCCGACGAGGCCCGTGCCGAGATAGAAGAACATGAACAACGCCGGTCCGAGGCGATCTTCAATGTTGTTCCCGAATATCCACAGATAAAGCATGTTGCCGAGCAGGTGCATCCACCCGCCGTGCAGAAACATGCAGGTGAAAATGCTGATCCAAACGGGAATGGCCGTGGCCGCCTCCACGGGAACGCGTGTGCGAATGACAATCGGTCGACCAAACAGGTCGTACTGAGGGCGACCGTATCGATCTACCGCCTGCACCTCCGGCGCGTTACCCGGCAGTTCCGCCTCGAACTCCTCTGGCGTATGCACGAGCTTGGCCGGGACGTATCCGTACTTCCAGACAAAAGCCTCATCGTCCGGCGAGGAGAGCGATGCCTGAAACAGGAAGATCAGAAGGTTCGCCGCGATCAGACCGATCGTGAGATAAGGCGTGCCGTGGGAAGGGTTTTCGTCGCGAATGGGAATCATGCATTCAACATCGGCAGTCGGCCACGTCACGGCCTACGCGGCCACTTAAGAACCCGGGTGCGGTCCCGCATGGCATTGACCGCCGCCCTGTATTGCCTTCATGAGGTGCTTTATTGCGGGGCCGACAAGGTCCAGGCACTCGCGAACGCCGCGCGGACTGCCGGGCAGCATGACCACGAGGCACTGACCGATGACGCCGGCGCCGCCGCGAGAGATGATGGACATCGGCGTCTTCTCAAAACTTCCGATCCTCATGATCTCGCCGAACCCCGGAAGGGCCTTGTCGAAGAGCGGCGAGATCGCCTCCGGCGTCACGTCGCGCGGTCCGGCCCCCGTGCCCCCGGAAGTGACGATCAGCGGAAACACGCCCGCCAGCGATTGCACCAAGGCGCGGATTTCGTTCGCCTCGTCCGGAACAAGCACAAGATGGGATGCGTCGAAGCCGAGTGAGTTCAGCGCAGCCTGCGCGGCGGGCCCGCTTTCATCGGCCGCCCGACCGGCGGATCGCGTGTCTGAGATGGTGATGACCGCAGCTTTCACGGTTGGATGTTAGCGACGAGCGCGGGACGCGGCAAACTACGACCCGGCGGAATCGTGAGGATCATTCTCCGCGTCGTGGGCACCGTCCGCGAACGCGGGGATCTGAAAACTCACGACGGTGCCCTCGCCCACTTTGCTGCGAATGGCGACCTTGCCGTGCATGGCGTTGACGGCGTGCTTGACGATGGCCAGCCCCAAGCCGGTGCCGCCCTGGTTCATGCCGCGAGACTTGTCGACCTGATAAAAGCGCTCGAAGACGCGGTCGATATCTTCCATGTCAATGCCGCAGCCGTTGTCCTCCACCTCGAAGACCGCGAACTTGTCCTCGCGCAGACAACTAACCCTGATGCTCCCGCCGTCCGGGATGAACTTCACCGCGTTATCAACGAGGTTCTTGAGAATTAATTCCAGCCATCGTTGATCGGTGTGGATCGGCCCAACGTCGGATTTCATGGAAATCGTCGCGTGCTTCGCGTTGAGCACTTCGCCGAACGTCGCCCGCATGGCGGCATACACCTCTTCCAGGTCGAACGTGGAATAGGTCAGCTCAATGTCGACGGATTCGACCTTGCTGAGATTCATCAGATCGTCGGTCAGTGCTTGCAGGCGGTTCAGGTTTCGATCGATCATGGCCATGAAGCGCGACCGTGCGTCGGCGTCGATGCCCGGCTCTCTGAGGGTGTCCACTGCGGCCCGAATGGCGGCCACGGGCGTTCGAAGTTCATGTGAGGCATTGGCGACGAAGTCGGATTTCATGGCGACCGACTTGGCGATCGCGGTGATGTCCCGCAGGCACATCAGCCAGGCAATGGGCGTTTCGGTGTCGACGACGTGAATAATCAGCGCGTCAACCGTTCGCGCGACGCCGTTGGAAGTCAACATGATCTCGCGACGAACCTCGTTCGAACCGGACGAGGTCGTCTCCTCCCATAATCGACGAAGCCCGCGATCCGGAATCTGCTCCAGAATGGGACCACCGACCAGCGAATGTGCGATGCCGAGGATGCGGATCGCCGCCGGATTGACCAGCAGCACAATCCCATCCTGATTCACCGCGATGACGCCCTCTTCGAGTGTGCCGATCGTGATGGCCAGATCGCGCCGCTGTTGATGCGCCTCCTGGATTCGGTCGGACAGACTTCGCCGCATCCGATCGAGCGCCGCGGCGACCTGCCGAATCTCGTCGTCACCCTGTACCTCCAGCCTCATCGACAAATCTCCGCGACCGAGCCGATTGGCCCACGCCCCGACGCGTTGAATCGGGGCGGCGAGGCCTCGGGACATGAACCAGGCGATGATCAGCGCCAGCGGCAGCGCCACGCAAAGTCCCGCGGCGATGAGCTGCCAGATCGCCCGCTCCCGCCGTGCCAGATCTTCGGAAGGCGCCGCGACGCGCACGATGGCCACGGTCGCGCCGTCGACAATCAATGGCACCGCGACATAGACAAAGGAATGACCAACCGATGCACTGAGTCGCCGATTGACGCCGGTTCGCCCCTGCAACGCCTCGATCACTTCGGGGCGGTCAGAGTGATTGGCCATCGACTTCGCCTGCGCATCTGAGTCCGCGATGACTTCGCCGTCGGGCAGGATGACGGTTGTCCGAAGGCCCGTGTCTTGCTTGATCAGCGAACAATTCTCCTGAAGCGCGGCCGCGGATTCGGGCCAGCTCCGGGCCATCACCCGCGTCGCGAGGTGGGCGCTGTTGCGAAGCTGCTCGACGGTGTAATCGCTCAGCCAGTGCTGCATGATTTGCCAGGCAAACGCGGCCACGAGCAGCATACCGATGCACAGCATCAACCCGAGGCGCGTAAAGACGCGCTTGAAGAAGCTGCCCTTGCCGGTAGTCAGTTCATCGTGAAGCATCAGTGACCGCGCCAGTTTGCGAAGACCAGCGCCGCGATGTCGCTGGCGGATGAATGATAACCGACTTCAACTGACGCGATGAATAGTGAGATGGCACGCAAGATACGACGGGCTCAGGCTTCGGTGACGGCCCCTTGCCAGATGTCGGCAAATCGATAACCGACCCCGCGAACGGTCTCCACCAATTCACGATGGTCGCCGAGCTTGCGCCGTAGCGACGTGATGTGCACGTCGATGGTGCGATCCGTCACGGCGACATCCGGGCCCATCGCCAGCGACATGAGCTGATCCCGCGAGAGCACGCGACCCTTCGCCGTGATCAGGGCCTCAAGCAGGCGAAACTCGGTCAACGTGATCGCGATGGGCGACCCATCCACCTCGACGACATGCCGAGACCGATCCACCGAAATCGGCCCGGCCTTGAGGAGGCTCTCTTTATCCGGCACGCCGCCTCGCCGTCGCAGGACCGCGGCCACGCGGGCAAGGAGCACATCCATGCTAAAGGGCTTGGTAACGTAGTCGTCGGCGCCGATCTGAAGACCCAGCACGATGTCGTTCTCCGCCGACATCGCCGTGAGCATGATGACCGGGATCGAACGCGTCGCCGGGTTCTTCTTAAGTGCGACGGTGACGTCGCGCCCGCTGACTTTCGGGAGCATGAGATCGAGAAGAACCAGGTCGGGCTTCTTGCGCGTTGCCACGTCAAGGGCGGCTTGGCCATCTGAGGCAACCATGACCTCGTGACCTTGACGCTCAAGATTGAAGCGGATTGACTCTTGCAGGTCCGGGTCATCCTCAACGACGAGAATGTTTGCTTGCTGCGACATCGGGACAGTCCCTCGAAGCTGGTACTTAGGAGTGCATGATCAGTTCGCCTGCCTCGGCTCTTAAATTATAGTACGGGGGACAACTGAATACACGCGCGAACTATGATTGTTGATGCAGTCCCGGCCTCTTGCGAGATGCACCAGCGCCGGCGACTGCTCATTCGCCGCGTCATTACAAACAAACCTTACCTTGCGTTAACGAAATCTTAACCGTCAGTGAATTCTGACGACTTTTCGCGGTCGGCCCACGACGACGGCTGCGACGCCATCACTCTTCCTCAAGCGAGTATTCTTCAGGGTGCATTCGCTCGCGCGCTTCCAGACGGACCCGCTCCTCCTGCGCGTCGGATCGGCGTTTGACGTGACTGCGAACAAACAGATTCAACGTGATACAGGCCGCCATCCCGATGACACCCAGGTAGAACACAACCACACTCACAAGTCCGGCGGCGATCATGGCGATCAGGCCTGCCGCAAACCAGCAGAACACAACCCAGATGGATCGCCCAAGCTTGAGTGCGGCATCCCCGCGAACAAAAATGCGATCGGCGGCCCCCGTGGCAACAACCGCCGCAAAGGCGACATAGGTCGTCGAAACAGGCATGCCCAGCGCGGATGCCGTCGCGATGACGCTCGCGGAAACACTCACGATCACACAAGCCCGGAGCGGATCGTAATGCAGAGTCTTGCCGCGAACATTTTTCGTCTCAATCGGCGCGAGCGACGGCATGATCTCGCCGCCGGGAGCGCGCGACAGAATCCGACGGGCAATGGCGATGCACCAATTCGGCGCCCATAGTTTCACATGATGGCCGGCACTGCCCGTGCGAACCTCGGCGCGCGTCACACGCTGGGCATGATCCGTCATCATGCCCATGACCAAAAGCACGCCGCATCCGAAGAGCGCCCACCATGGGATGCTCGCCCGAGTGATGTCCTCGATCGGCTGATTGTAGTAAACGCCTGAGACCACTTTGAGCGCAGCCAGTCCCGGCGCTGCGCAGTTGGCGAGGTCGTTCTGCCCGAACGAAAACGCCATGCCGAGCATGCCCACGACCGTCAAGACGGGAAACAGCAATTCGGCCGCCCGACGGCGATAGATGATCAGCATGAAGTGGATCAGGATGCCGAACGCGACCCACATGACCAGGAGGGCAAAAATCGGACCCACATAGGGGTTCGCCTTAATGACGGAGACCAGCGGTTTGACGACAGACACGTTCTTCATGCCTTTGATCAGCATGAAGTACACCAGCCCCGCCATGAGTCCGCCGCCGACAAGCCCCCCGTAGAGAAGCAACTGCGGCAGGCTGGACCACTTATCTCTGATCGCCGCCCGGGAGAATCGCTGGATGATGAAACCCATCACGCCGGAGAGGAAGATCGAGCAGACAATGGCCACGAGAACCTTGGCGACGCCCTTCCACTCAACGGCATGAATGGACTCCGGCGATCTGAACACGCCGAGAAACAACGATGCGCCGAGCAATTCAAAGATCAGCGTCATCGTGGTGCTGACCGGCATGCCGAAGGCGGAATAGCTATAGAGCAGAATCGTGTCAACGATATAGACCGAGGTATAGATCGCAAGCACTTCTCTGACCCCGAAGGCTTCCGGGGAGAAGATGCCCTTTCGGGCCGTCTCGATGACGTCCGACGAAAGCGTGGCCCCGAGGATGACGCCGATGGCGGCAACGCGGACGGCCATCTTCCTGCTGAGAATTCGGGAGCCGAAGACGGAATTGACGATGTTGGCGGCGTCGTTCCGGCCGACTTCGATCGTGTCCCAGATCAACATGGCGATCGCAAGCACCGCCGCGGCCGCCGTAAAGCTGCCGAACCCCTCCGTGGAGTCGGACTGTGCGATCACATTAAGAAGACCGAATTGCAAAGGGTCGCTTCTTTCATCGTCCGTTAGCGGACGGGTTAGCGTGCTGAAACAACAGGCGCTACTGCGAGATCATGCGCCTGAGCCGATCGGCCATCTTTTCCGCGTGGTTGGCGAGCTGCCCCAGCTCCAGAAATACCCGCCACCACAACATCAAGTCCGAAGCCTTCAGTTCGTCCTCGATCGCAAACAATTCCTGACTCAATGTGTACTGAGCCTTATCCGCCTCCCACTCGGCAAGCTCCACCGCGCGAATCTGATCGTGCAGTCCCGCCGCCTGATCGGGCGTAAAGCCGCGCGCCACCAGCTCAGGCAGGCTCTCGTTCATCATGTGGTTCTTGTCGCAGACCTGCATGACGGTTTCCACATAATCGAACACGCGCGACTGGAGGCTCGCCGGCATCGCCAGCTTCTTGATGGTCAGCAGGATCGCGATGTCCTCCACCGCGTCGGCCATGTCATCCTGAAGCTTCAGGTATCCCAGCAGATCGCCCCGATAGACCGGAAGAAAGAAACTCCGCGGGATGGCCTGCCGTATCTCGTCCTTGATCGTGTCCGCATCGTGCTCGAGTTTGAACACGCGCTTCACAAGCTCATCTAGCTGGCTGCTTTGCTGGTCCCGCACCGCCTCCAGCATCGGACGGACCAGTGTCACACACTCGCGCACTTTCTTGAGGTGATGCAGCAGTGGTTCAAACGGGGAACGCTGAAACAGCTCTTCAATTAGCCCCACAACAACCTCCGATCGGGACTTCCAGCCCCTTGCCGCGCTGCGGATATCCGTTGCGCGTCGAGTCCGGCCGACGGAACTGCGGTCCCGCCGGCAGAAGGGTTACATTCTCTTGCGATCTACGCCATCCACAACCTAATCCCGCGCTAAGAAACTGTTAAGACCTCGATCGATCAAATCAGGCGCAAACCGGGCTCAGCAGGAAAACAATTTGAGCATCATGTTGTGATTTTTTTGGACTGCCTCCCCATATCAACTCTGGACAGGTGCTGCGCCGTGGGCCATGATCCCCCGGCTGCCGGTCCGGACGCCCGTGATGCTCCGCGGAACGCAGGCGCGGGAGGATTGGGTTGTGTTTAGTTTTCTGCCTCGCGATACCGAGTTCTTCGACTTGTTCGATCACACGGCCCGCGTCGTGCATACGACGGCGAAGGCTTACGCGCAACTCGCATCGGACTACAAGAACCGCGAAAAGCACGTCGCCGAAATTCGCAAGCTCGAGCACGACGGCGATGACGCCGTCCATGCGGCACTCGGCAAGCTCGACACGTCCTTCATCACGCCATTCGACCGCGAGGACATTCACGCCCTCCTTTCTCGAATGGACGATGTCATTGACGAGATCGACGCCGCCGCAAAACGATTTACGCTCTATTCAATTCCCGAACCGACGCCCTGGATGGAGAAGCAGACCGACATCCTTGTGCGCGCCACGGCGCTGGTCGTAGAAGCCGTCAAGGGCCTCCGCGATCTGCGGCGACCGGGAGACCTCCAAAAGAAAATCGTCGAGATTCACCAGTTGGAAAACGACGGAGACGACCTCAACCACTCCGCCGTCGCCGAGCTCTACGCCACGGCGACCGACCCGATCCTCGTCATGAAATGGAAGGAAGTCTACGACTTCACCGAGCGAGCCATAGACCGTTGCGAAGACATCGCCGACACGATCGAGGGCATTATCCTCAAGAACACCTGAGGACCCTCGCATGATCACCTACATCATTATCATCGTAGCGATCGCTCTCATCTTCGACTTTGCCAACGGATTCAACGACGCGGCCAATTCGGTGGCCACCATCGTCGCCACGCGAGTGCTCACGCCTCGTCTTGCCGTTCTGTGGGCCGCCTTCTTTAACTTTGTTGCTGCCTTTTTCTTCGAGACCCATGTCGCCGCGACCATCAGCAAGGGAATCGTCGATCAGGCCGTCGTCGATCCACACCTGATCCTCGCCGTTCTCCTCTCCGCTATTACATGGACCGTCCTCTGCACCTTTCGCGGACTACCCATCAGCGTCTCTCACTCTCTGATCGGTTCCATGATCGGCGCGGCCCTGGTCAAAGCGGGGTTGGGCAGTCTCAAATGGGCGAAGATCGGCGAAATCTCCGTCTATATCGTCGTCGCACCATTCATCGGCCTGGCACTGGGCTGGATCCTCATGGTGGCCACGATGTGGATTTGCCGAAAGAAGACGCCCCGCGGCGTCGATGGCTGGTTCCGCCGGCTGCAGCTAGTCTCCGCCGGCGCATTCAGCCTGAGCCACGGCCTGAACGACGCCCAAAAAACCATGGGCATCATCATGCTACTACTACTCAGCAACCCGGCCCTTGCCCAATATGCGACCATTGACGGTACGAATACGGGACACCCACGCTGGTGGATCATTCTTAGTTGCCACTTCGCCATCGCCCTCGGCACCTATCTGGGCGGATGGAAAGTCGTCCACACACTCGGACATCGCGTCACCAAGCTTCAACCCGTCGGAGGATTCTGCGCCGAGACCGGCGGCGGCGTCACCATCATCGGGCTTTCTGCCCTGGGGATTCCCCTCAGCACCACCCACACCATCACCGGCGCGATCTTCGGCGTCGGCCTCACGCGGCGGCTTTCCGCCGTGCGATGGTCGGTCGGCGGAAAGATCATCACCGCCTGGGTGCTGACGCTGCCCGCCGCGGCCGCGATGGCGGCCATGTTCTACTGGATCATCGCCAAGTTGGTTTATTGATTCCCACCGCTAACGGCCGCGTTTCATGCCGACGACCTTCGCAGCCTGCGCCCGCATATGATGGCGCGATCATCACGCAGCCCCTTGCCCATTTCACCCCAGCATGGCATCCGCCCCGCCTGCATCCGACAACCAGGAAGAAGCGCGCGTGCGTACGGCCTTCACTTCCGGATTCGATCCGGGATCGACGCCGATCAGACGGGAGTAGACGAGCGTCGTATCCGCCCAGAGCTGCCCGAGCCATGCCGACGCCGCAAGGTTGATCTCGTCCACCGTGATCAGAATCGTGGGCATCTTCTCGCTGCAACGCTTCACGTTCGCCAGGCAGAGAATCCGATCCACCGCGCCGGCTGAAAGGCCCGCGTGCTCGGGATTGATCGCATCCGCGGACGCCTCCAGCAGCTTGTGCGCCGGCCCGCCGCCATTCTTTCGCGTCGCTAGGATGAAAATCGCCAGCTTGTGTTCGCTCGTGCCGAGGATGGCTTCGAGATTCATGTGCGAATCTCTCGGCAGGCCGAGATATCTCGACATGGTGATGTCGTTACCGTCCCGGTTGACGCCCTCGTTCCAATATTGACAGAACTCGTCCGCCGAGAACAGCAGCAGGTCATCGTTCGTGCCGAGGTAGATGTGATTGACGCCCCGGCGAAGCTGCTGAGTGCGTATGTAGCGCGCCAGCACCACCGGCAGCGACTGCGCCTCGCCAAGCGGCATGGCGGCGCACGCCGACTGAATGACCCGCCAATAGCCGAGCACATCCAACCCCGCCGCGTGCATCGGCGCCATGAGAATGGGCGTCTTGTTTCGTCCGTATCGCCCGGAGACTTCGCTCGGCAGCTCGAGCACCAGGTTGCTGTCACGCTCGCCCAGCGCCTTCAGTGGGCCGCTATTCGCGAAGACGACGCGCTTCGCAGATCGCGGCGTCAACTCGTGCAGCTTCACCGTCTCTTCCGTGATGCCGCTTCGTGAGAACTCGAGGAACAAAGAATTCTCCAGCGTCGCATCAGGCGGCAATGAGCCGATCTCCTTGGGCGAGTTCGCCAGAACCCACGTCACCTTCCGGTCGGGCCGCTGATGTGCGAGTGCCGAGACGAAATAGTTGAATTGCTCGTTCGCACCGATGCCGCTGTTGATGATGAATCGCGGCCCGGAAGGGCCGAAGTGTTTCGCGATATAGGCGTCCATCTTCAAAGCGTCGCCCGCGAGAAACTTCTCCGCATAAGCCAGCGGCTGATGTCGATACAACACGCCAAGCGAGTCTTCCGCGGCACCGGGAAGAAATGCGTCGAGCGGCTTCTGGACAGCGTCCAGGACGCCCTGCGGCGCCATGACTGGCTCATCGAATCCCGGCCCGAAGGCTCGCGCAACGATATTCCCATCCGCCACAGCAATGGACCGCTTCGATGACAACGCCGCGGACTTGACCTCGTCGCCACCTTGGGCGCTGCCGGACTGCAACCTTGCAAGGACGCCGCCGAACCCGTGAGACTCCAAAAGGATCCTCGCCTGCGAATCCGTCACGCGCCACGCCTCGGCGAAGTTGTCGATGAGTTTCTGCGGATGGATCGCGCCGGCCAGCGCGTCTTCGATGCGCTTCACGGTGATGGCGGCCGTGCCGGATTGCTTTGCGGCCGTCTCCGACGCCGCGGCGAGTCGATCAGATACTCGATTCTTGTCATCCGCCATTATGGTCGCTCCATCGTCAATCGGGGCAGGTCACGAATCTTGTTTGCTTCGCCCGCCATTCTGCGCTGAAGGGAATTCGCCGCGGCGGCGCCTGCGCAACAGGGAATCGAGTTCGAGAAATCGAAAATTAATCAGTTGCACGGTCACCCCGATGCTGGCTGCCACGAGGCTCATCGCAAACATCGCCGCCGACAGAATCACGCACGTCATCCGATAGCCCGAGTCCGGTGACCAGCCTCGCCAATACGCCGTCCCACCGAGCCCGCATCCAAAGATGAACAGCAGAATCGCCATTCCGCCGAAAAATGTCAGCGGCTTGTAGGAACGGAACAAGCTTAGAATCTTGAAAATGACACGCAGCCCGTCATGAAAAGTATTCAGCTTTGAAGCGCTGCCCTCGGGCCGCACACCATAACGAATCGGCACCTCTCGGATCACCCATTTGTGATACAGGCACTGCACCGTCATCTCCGTCTCGATATCGAAGCCGTAGGCACAGACCGGCAGGTTTTCGGCGACCTCGCGATTAAAAGCCCGATACCCGCTCATGATGTCCGTCAGGCGTGCGCCGAAGATGAGGTTGACCATCGTGCGCACCAGCCGATTCCCAAGCACGTGAAACCGGCGGTAGGCCGCCTGCGTGTCCGTAGCCTCACGTCGCCCCACCACCATATCCGCCTCGCCGCGCAGCACCGGCGCGAGCAACTCGCGCACCTGTTCGGCCGGGTAGGTGTCGTCACCGTCGGTCATCACGTAGTAATCCGCGACCACCTTCTCAAACATCGCGGCGACGACATGGCCCTTGCCCTGCTTCTTTTCGTGAATGACCACCGCGCCGGCCGCCCGGGCAAGCTCGGCGGTCCCGTCGGTGCTGTTGTTGTCGAAAACGTAAACAACGGCCTCAGGCAACTCGCGACGAAAGTCTTTGACCACTTTCTCAACGGTCGCAGCCTCGTTGTAGCATGGGACGAGGACCGCAAGGGTTGGACTCTGACCTGCCGACTGGCTCATGCATGATCCTCAGGCGCGTGCATCCAGGCAGCGCGGACTTGTCGCCACGCTTGCTAGCTTCGATGTCGCCGGACGATCTGTCAACGAATGCGTATGTAAGAAGGGATTGACGTGAAATCTAGCTGAGTAAAAACGCAAGGCCGAGTTGACATTCCGGTAAACGTCAACCCGGCCTCACATTGCAAGAAAAATTCGGAGCCTTCAGCTCCCCAGCAGACATCTCTGGAGTTCTTCCGCTTGCAGTAGCGGATCTCCATCAATGTCCTGAATGCGGTTCACGAGGGCCTGAATGTCCAGCCCGTCGATCACCCCGTCGCCGTTGAAGTCGCAATCCGCCGCTTTGGGTGCTGTCGTCACAACACCGGCGTCGGCGAAAAGCTGAGGCGTTTCGGGCTGGATCGCGGCCAAGCCGTCTTGGGCCAACTCGTGTCCCGCGCGTGTTCCAAAGAGGCTGGGTCCCACAAACACGACCACCACCGCGGCTGCTGCCGCAAGAGGAGCCGCCACCTTCACCCAGCGAAGCCGAGCGTCAGGACGGACATCCGCCTGAGGCGCTGACTTCACCCAAGGCCGACCTGCCGGGCAATCCTGAAGGGCACCATTACGATGGGCCTCTCCCAGGGTCTCCAGCAAGCCTTCGAGTGAAACTAGGGACTTCATAACAAACCTCATCCCCTATTGACTCTCGGCCCCCCCTTGCGCAGGAAAAATCTGAGAAATCTCAATATTCTTCTTCTCAAGGCACCGGCGAAGGGCGTCCATCACCCCGGGAAGCCGCGCCTCCCGAAGCGTCGATTCCGGTACGCCCACGGACTCGGAAATATCCCGTAACGTCTTGTTCTCAAAGAACCTAAGGCGAACCAGCCGGGCGTCCTCAGGGGACAATTTGCCAATGCAATCGTTCAAAGCGGCCAGCGTTTCGGCCTCGTCCGCCAATTGGGCCGGCGTGACCGTATCCAGCCGAGTCTCGCCTTCGGATTCCCCAGTCACGCCCAAGGTCAGGGGGGACTTGCGGCACTGCTCCCGATAAACGTTCTGAACAATCCCCGCCATCCAGTGGAGAAACGGCTTGGCTGGGTCATAGCTCGTCCGTTTCTGGAACGCCCGATACCACGACTCGTTGACGATCTCGTCCAGCCAATCCGGCCGGTGCGAAATGCGCCAGGCCGCTAGCCGTACGCGCCCGGCGAACACCTTGTAGGCCTCTTCAAAGGCGGACTCCTCGCCGCCGCTGACAGCCTGTTGAAGCCTTTCTTCCTGGGGATCGCCCATCAACTGCCACCCGTGGGGCTGGTCGCCGCGCCAAGCGGCCTTACCGTTTGATCCGGCCGCGACTCCCTTTGAGCCCACAAGTCAGCATCATAGCCGAACGACCGCCGCCAAGAATCGTCGACCCGGCCCAGGGAGAAATGCCTCGTAACAAGCGGCTTCCCCTCTCCCGCAGAGCCGCTACACTGCCGACCCTGAACGGTTGAGTGTTAAGTCGAACGGGCGAGTCGCATGGTGCGCGATTGCATTCGCCGGGACACCGCGTGTCCGTGCTTGATTCTGAATCGTTCGAACTATTACGCATTCCACACGAGGCATCGATGAAGCTTGCGATTCCAAAGGCGACTCTCGCGGGTGAAGCAAGAGTCTCGCTCATTCCAGAAACCTGCACGCGTCTCAAGAAGTTGGGGCTCGATACGCTGATTGAAAGCGGCGCCGGGACGCAGGCGGGCTTTCTTGATTCGGAATACGAAGCAATTGGCGTCCGGACATGCAGTTCCGCCGATGAGTTGTTCGGCGAAGCTGACATTTTCGTCTCCGTCCACCCGCCGACCGACGCCGACCTGTCCAGATTGCGATCCGGCTGCACCTTGTTCTCCATCTTAAATCCGCTCATCCGCCACGATCTCGTTCGGAAGTTGGCCGAAGGCGGAGTCACCTCGCTGGCCATGGACTTGATGCCCCGCATCAGTCGCGCGCAGAAGATGGACGTCCTCAGCTCGCAGAGCACCATCTCCGGCTACAAGGCCGTCCTGCTCGCCGCCGCGGAATTGCAAAAAATGTTCCCCATGATGATGACCGCCGCCGGAACGTTAGCCCCGGCCAAAGTTCTCGTGATGGGCGCCGGCGTGGCGGGACTTCAGGCCATCGCCACCGCACGCCGCCTCGGCGCGGTCGTCGAGGCCTTCGACGTGCGGCCCGCCGTTAAAGAGCAGGTCCAGAGTCTCGGCGCAAAATTCGTTGAGGTCGAAGCCCCCGCGGAGGATGCCGAGGACAAGGGCGGTTACGCCAAGGAAATGTCCGAGGCCTACAAACAGAAGCAAAAGGAAGTCATCGCCCAGCATGTAAAGGATGCGGACATCGCCATCTCGACCGCGCTGATTCCCGGCAAGCCGGCGCCGATCCTCATCACAGCGGAAATGGTACACGCCATGCGCCCCGGCTCAGTCATCATCGACCTGGCCGCCGAGGCCGGGGGCAACTGCGAACTCACCAGGGCCGGCGAGCGCGTCGATGCCAACGGCGTGCTGATTCTCGGCCCGACCAATCTGCCATCGACCGTCCCGTTTCACGCGAGCCAGATGTATTCAAGAAACGTCGGCTCGTTTCTGCAGGACCTCGTCAAGGATGGCCAACTCATCCTGAGCATGGACGATGAATGCGTGGCGGGCACACTGGTCACTCAGGGCGGACAGATCGTTCACCCCCGCGTCCGCGATGCCATGGGCGGCAAGTAGCCGCGAGATACAGGAGTCACCGACATGGAAATGTTCGTCATCGGTATTACGGTCTTCACGCTGGCGACCTTCGTCGGCTTTGAAGTCATTACCAAGGTCCCGCCGACCCTGCACACGCCCCTGATGTCCGGCTCCAATGCCATTTCCGGCATCACCATCATCGGCGCCATCTTCGCAGCGGGCCTGAAGCTCAATTTCTGGACATCCGCCTTCGGCGTCATCGCCATTTCATTCGCCATGATCAACGTCGTCGGCGGCTTCATGGTCACCCACCGCATGCTGGGCATGTTTAAGAGGAAAGGCTGATCCTTGTCTTCCGCACTTAAGAACCCCGCCGTCACGAATCTGATTTACCTCTTCGCGTCGATTCTCTTTATCGTCGCCCTCAAGAGGCTCAGCCATCCCCGCACCGCCCTGCGAGGCAACCTGATTGGTGCTTTCGGGATGCTGCTGGCGATCGTCATCACCGTGCTCATCAGCATCGATCGGCCCGACATCTCCGGCCTAGGATACTGGCTCATCGGCGTGGGCATCGCCGTCGGCACGATCGTCGGCGCGATCTTCGCCGTTCGCGTGCCGATGACCGGCATGCCCCAAATGGTCGGACTCCTCAACGGCTTCGGCGGCGGCGCGTCACTGCTCGTCGCAGGCGCAGAACTCATCGCCAAGATGGGTGAAATGAGTCATCCGGATTTCCACGTTGACGAGACCCTGCGATTCTTCATCGGCTCCACCATGGCCGCCGGCATCATCGGCGCCGTCACTTTCTTCGGCAGCCTCGTCGCCGCCGGCAAACTCCAGGAACTCAAGTGGGTACCCAGCGGCAACGTCATCCCCGCCCAGCAGGTGGTCAACGCGTTACTATTCACTCTCATCGTCGCCGGCGCGGTCTGGGGAACTTATGACCCCTCGAAACTATGGGTCTTCTGGCCGATCGTCGTCGTCGCCTCCGTCCTCGGCGTACTCGTCACAACACCGATCGGCGGCGCTGACATGCCCGTCGTCATCTGCCTGCTGAATTCCTACTCCGGCATGGCCGCCGCCGCGACGGGCTTCGTCCTCGGCAACAACGGCCTCATCATCGCCGGCTCGCTCGTCGGCTCCTCCGGCATCATCCTCTGCCAGATCATGTGCAAGGCGATGAACCGATCGCTTACCAACGTGCTTTTCGGCAAGCTCGCCCCTTCCGAAGGCTCTGCCTCCGCCGACGACGTCTACGCCGGCAAGGTCAAGTCAACCTCGGCAGACGAAATCGCAATGCTCTTTGACACAGCCCGCCGCGTCGTCATCGTCCCGGGCTACGGGATGGCCGTCTCCCAGGCACAACACGCCGTGCGCGACTTGGCAAACGCACTGGAAGCCAAGGGCATCGAGGTCGAGTTCGGCATCCACCCCGTGGCCGGAAGAATGCCCGGCCATATGAACGTCCTGCTCGCCGAGGCCAACATCCCCTACGAAAAAGTCAGGGAGATGGACGACATCAACTCGACCTTCGAGCAGACCGATGTCGTCCTCGTCATCGGCGCCAACGACGTCGTGAATCCCCTTGCCCGCACCGACCCCAAGTCCCCCATCGCCGGAATGCCCATCCTCGATGTCGATAAGGCCCGCACGGTTATCATCATGAAGCGCAGCCTCAGCCCCGGCTTCGCCGGCATTCCGAATCCGCTCTTCGCCGCCGACAACGCCCTCATGTATTTCGGCGACGGAAAGAAAGCGGTGCTGGATCTGGTGGCCGCGGTCAAGGCAGCCGGTTAACTGAAGCGCGGCATGAAACGCGTCGCTTACATCTGGGATGCCGTCAGCCTCGAGCATGACACCGGCGCGCATGTCGAGTGCATCGCCCGCGCCGAGCGCCTGCATCCCGACCGAATCTCCGCACTCATCCCCGGACTAACGGCCGCCCCGCTACAGGACAAAGACGCGGCGAAATGGATCTTGCAGGTCCATTCTCACACCTACCACGACTGGGTCCGCATCTCCTGCGAAGACGGAAAGCATCTTCTCGATCAGGGCGATACCTATGTCTGCGAACGAAGCTACGCCGCCGCCCTCGGCTCCGTGAACGCCTCCCTGACCGCGGCCGACCTCGTCATCGGCGGCAAGGCAGATGCCGCCTTTTGCGCCATGCGTCCGCCGGGACACCACGCCCTGCCCGAAGCGGCCATGGGTTTCTGCCTCTTCGCGAACATCTCCATTCTCGCGAAGTATCTCCAGCAACATCACAAGCTCGGCAAGATCGCCATCGTCGATTGGGACGTGCATCACGGAAACGGAACCCAGGATATCTTCTACCACGACCCCAGCGTCCTTTTCATTTCCCTCCACCAAAGCCCGCTCTGGCCCGGAACGGGCATGGAATCGGAGCGCGGCAGCGGCGCAGGCCGAGGCTACACACAAAACCTGCAGTTGCGTCCGGCAACCCCCGAGCCCGACTATCTCGCTCGATTTGAAGCGGAAGTCCTTCCCGCACTCAGACAGTTCAAGCCCGAACTCCTGTTGATCTCCGCCGGTTTCGACGCCCACCGGGATGATCCCATCGCCGACCTGCGCCTGACCGAGGCCGGCTACGCCACGATGACCCGTCGCCTGAACGAAGTCGCGGCCGAGTCCTCCGGCGGCCGCATCATCAGCCTCCTCGAAGGCGGCTACAACCTCGACGCCCTTGCGGCATCAGTGGCCGCGCATGTTCGAGCGTTGGGCGAGGATGCATGAAGCCGTCGAAAGTCTCTCAAAAATTCGGTGCCCATCTTTCCGTCGCCGGCGGCCTGCACCTCGCCTTCGACGAGGCCGTGCAAGTCGGCTGCGACTGCCTTCAGGTCTTCGTCAAGAACCAGCGCCAGTGGGTCGCCAAACCCCTCACCGATGAGCAGGCCCGGCTCTTCAAAGATGCCCGCAAAAAGTCCGGCGCTTCACCGGTCGTCGCCCACGCCAGTTACCTCCTGAATCTCGCCTCGCCAGAAAAGGCCAACCGTGACAAGAGCCGCGACGCCCTCATCGACGAACTCCAGCGATGCGAAGCACTTGGCATTGAGGGCATCGTCATCCACCCTGGCGCACACATGGGTTCAGGCATCGAGGCCGGCATCGCCGCCATCGCCGATTCCCTCGACGAAGTCCACGCCGCGACCGCCGGCTTCGCCTGCCGCGTCCTTCTCGAATCAACCGCCGGACAGGGCACGACCATCGGCCACGAGATCGCCCAGCTCGGCGATATTATCAAACAAGTCCGCCATTCCGAGCGGCTCGGCGTCTGCATCGACACTTGCCACGTCTTCGCCGCCGGATACGACATCCGCGAGCGCAACGACTACGAGCGCCTCCTCGACGAAATCGACCGCTTCGTCGGGATCGACCGCGTGAAGTGCATTCACACCAACGATTCAAAAGGCGACTGCGGCAGCCGCCTGGACCGCCACGAACACATCACAAAGGGAAAGATCGGCAAGTCAGGATTCGCCAACATTCTCAATGATTCCCGGCTGGCAAACGTCCCCCGCATCCTCGAAACCCCAAAGGGCACCGACGGCCGCGGCGTGAATCTCGACCGCGTGAACATCAACCGAATGAAGAAACTCATCAAGGCATGATGGCTCTGATGTGATCCGGCAATCTCACTTCCGCATTCGGAAGCCGAGCAGGCGCAGGCCATTCGCGACCACGATCAAGGTGCTTCCCTCGTGCCCGACGACCCCGAGCGGCAGCGCTAGTCCATAGGCCATCGCCGCGATGCACAGCGCGCCGATGACGCCAATGGCGAACACGACGTTCTGCCCCATGATCCGCTCGGCGCGCCGGCTCAGTGCAATCGCGTATGGCACTTTGAGCAGATCATCCGACATGAATACCAGATCCGCCGTCTCCAGCGCGACATCGGAACCGGCGGCCCCCATTGCCGAGCCCACGTGCGCCGCCGCCAGCGCGGGCGCATCATTCACACCGTCGCCCACCATCAGCACCGGTCCGTATTCCCGGCGCAATCGACCGAGCACCTCGACCTTCTCCTCGGGAAGTAGCCCGGCGTCGAATTGATCCACGCCGACCGCCTCGCCGATCTGCCGAGCCGCCCCGGGATTGTCTCCGGTCAGCATCGCGACTCGGCTGATCCCCAGCTTGCGCAACTGCTTGACCGCCTCCGCTGCCTGCGGGCGAAGCGAATCCGCGACGGCGATCAACCCCAGCCAGCCGCCCCATCCCTCATGCTGTCCCAATCCGCCCTCGCGCGCCACTTCACGGTGCAGGAGCAATACCGTCTTGCCCTCCCCCTCCAGCGATTTCATGAGACGAGATAGATCATCCGGGATGGCCTCGCCATGCTCCCGGTACATCCGCTCCCCGCCGATCCAAACGAGAAACCCATTCGCCCGCGCATAAACGCCGCGACCCGGCAACGTTCGGAAGTCGTGCAGGTCCGGCAACTCCACGCCTCGCTCGCGCGCCGCCGCAAGCACCGCCTTGGCAATCGGGTGCTCAGATCGCGACTCCAGCGCCGCCGCGGTCGCCAGCAATTCCGCATCGGTCAGGCCGGAAGGCGCCGACGGCGAAACGATGATATCCGTCACGCTCAATTCGCCGCGCGTCAAAGTACCGGTCTTGTCGAATGCCACAACGCGAACCTGGGCGAGCCGCTCCAGATGCGCCCCGCCCTTGAACAGCACGCCCTTTCGCGCGCCGTTGGCGATCGCCGAAAGCAGCGCAGCCGGCGTCGCGATGATCAGCGCGCAGGGCGAAGCCACCACCAGCAGGACCATCGCCCGATAGAAGCTCTGCTCAAACGAAGCGCCCATCAGCCAAGGGATAACGGCGGAACCGAGCGCCAGCCCGATGACACCCACAGCGTAATATCCCTCGGCGCGCTCCAGAAATTGCTGCGACTGGGCCTTCTGCCCCTGCGCCGCCTCGACAAGCTGGATCATTCTCGCAAGCGTCGAATCGGTCACCGCCTTGACGACTTCGACCTCCAACGAGCCGGTCCCGTTGAGCGTCCCCGCGAACACCGGATCGCCGGGTGCCTTTTCCACGGGCATCGACTCCCCCGTCACCGATGCCTGATCGAGTTCCGACTGACCATCGACGACCAAGCCGTCCGTCGCAACCATCTCACCGGGGCGGATGCGAATCCGATCGCCCGGCTGCAATCGCTCGACGGCGATGCGCTCTTCCCGACCGTCACGAATCAAGGTCGCTTCCGCCGGGCGCAACTTCACCAGGCTGGATATCGCGCTGCGCGACCGCTCCATCGCGTAATTTTGAAGGGTGTTGGACAGGGAAAAGAGGAACAGCAGCGTGATCCCCTCATCCCAGTGATCGATCGCCGCCGCCCCGAGCGCCGCCGCGATCATCAGGAAGTTGATATCGAGGCGACGGGCGCGCATCGACTGAATCGCGTCAACAACCCCGTACCACCCACCCGCGGCGAAGGCCAGCACGTGAATCGCCAGCATAGCCCGAACCGACCAGCCGCCGCTGTCGCCGTAAAGACTCAAAAGCAGCAACCCGAAGGTCAGCCCGGTCAGCGCGAATTCGGCATGCCTCCGCTCAAGACGAACAGCAGGTGCAGTTAGAGATGGAGTACCGGCGCTGGATGCGGTCGAGATGCGGCTCATGGTGATTTCTGCATCTGCTCTCACGATACCTTATCGCACGTCAAACAACGCGACATTCATTTTCCGTGCCGGGGGCGATAAGTACGGGATCATAGACGCGTATCGATTGTCGGACCGGGCAAATCGCGGGCGATGAGACTGAGTCTCGTTCCGGACAACTGCGCCACAAACCGACCCCACGGTGCCTTAACGCTGGCACCCACTGTATCAGGCAATCGACCTGCACGGGCGAACGCCTATCGACCGGGCAGGCAATATGGATATATCGCCGGATCGTGCCCAACAATCCCCTCGCCCGGCCGGAAGACCTTCCCATAGTACGCGTCAACCGAGGCCGCGAAGTCGCGCACCCGGACGCCCATGTAAGGCGCGTCCTTTACCTCCTCAATAACCGACGCAAGATACGCTCGGCTGCTCTCGCGCAGACGCTCCACGCCATCGGCCCGCCCCAGTCGCAGCTTCAGATGACAGGCCGTAACCTGGATCAATCCCTGCAAGAACCGGTGCGGCAGGCTGCCTCGATCCACCTCGTGCCACAACCCCTCCCAAGCCTCGTGCGCCTCCCACCAGTAAGCGTGATTGCAAAGGTCCCACCCGTAACGATAAGCCTCGCACTTTTCCCACGCCTCCGCGGATTCCCACTCCACTGCGGGCTCCTCCGTTCCCGGCGCCAGATAGCTGTGTCCCTGTGGGCTCGCTGTCGGGTGCGGATCGCGCCCGGGCAAAAAGCGGTACACCGGAAACGGAATCGCGGTAAGTCGCTTGGCTCGGAATTTCGTCAGATCAGCCTCGTTCATCCGTCTCCGCCCGGAAGTGCCCTGTCCACTTGAAATCGCGTGTCATGCCATCCATCGCACGCTATCATACCCCCCGCCGGAAACAGGTACGGTGCGAAGTGGGCACTCACGAAACGCGCCCGCGCACCCAAACGAGCAGCGGATGACGACAGCGACCCATTCGATCGGTCTGATCGCCGGAGAGGGCGAATTCCCGCGCCTCGTGCTGCGCGGCGCAAAAGCCGCCGGTTGTCGCGTGGTCGTCGTCGGCCTGCGGGGCAGCGTCGATGAATCTCTGCGCGACGAGGCCGATGCCTTTTTCATCGCCGGCGTCGCCCGACTGGGGCGCTGGATTCGCCTTTTCCGCCGCGAGCATTGCACCCGCGCCATCATGGCTGGCAGGGTCCGAAAAGCCCAGATGCTCGACCTGCCGAAATGGCGACAGTACTTGGCCTACTTACCCGATTGGACTAGCATCAAAGTCTGGTATTTTTCCGCCACGGATCGGCGAAATGACACGCTCCTGCGTGCCGTCGCCGACGAAATGGGGCGAAGGGGCGTTGAGTTGGTCGATTCCACTTCCTACTGTCAGGACGCCATGGCCGGCACGGGGCTCCTGGCCGGGCCCCGCCTGTCCGCCTCCGCCCAGGCCGACGTCGAATTGGGATGGCACATCGCCAAGCAGATGGGTCGCCTGGACGTCGGCCAATCCGTCGCCGTCAAGGACAAGGACGTCATCGCCGTCGAAGCCATCGAAGGAACCGACGCAATGATCGCCCGCGCCGCTTCGCTCTGCAAAGCCGGCGGCTGGGTCCTGGTCAAAGTCGCCAAGCCGAATCAGGACATGCGATTCGACGTCCCCACCATCGGACCGCAAACCATTCAGTTACTATCACAGTCGCGCGCCGCGGCCGTCGTCATCGAAGCCGGCAAGACGCTGATCCTCAGCCGTGAAGAGACGCTCGCCCTGGCCAATCGACATGCGATTTCCATCGTCGGTCACGACGCTACAAATCAAGAGGGCGGTTGATGAACTTTCTCGTCACCGGTGGAGCGGGTTTCATCGGCTCACATCTGGTTCATCGCCTCGTCGAACTGGGCAATTCCGTCCGGGTGCTGGATGACCTCTCCTCGGGCAAGCGGGAAAACCTCGCCGACGTTCTCTCAAAAACTGATTGGATTCAAGGCGACATGGCCGACCCCGCCACCGCCCGCCGCGCTTGCCGGGGCGTGGACGTCGTGCTTCACGAAGCCGCCGTCCCCTCCGTCCCCAAGTCCGTCGACGACCCAGTGACCAGCCACAGGTCAAACGTGGAGGGCACGTTTCAACTTCTCCTCGCAGCCCGCGACGAGAAAGTGCGCCGATTCATCTACGCCGGCAGCAGTTCGGCTTACGGTGAATCGCCGACCCTTCCCAAGGTCGAGTCCATGCCGACCGATCCGTTGAGTCCCTACGCCGTCCAGAAACTCACCGGCGAGTTCTACTGCCGCGCGTTTTCCAAATGCTACGGCCTGCAGACGCTCACCATGCGCTACTTCAATGTGTTCGGGCCGCGCCAGGATCCACGGAGTAACTACGCCGCCGCGATTCCGGCCTTCGTGACCGCGATCCTCCACGATCGTGCGCCAATTGTTTACGGCGACGGCGAGCAGACCCGCGACTTCACCTACATTGAGAACGTCATTCACGCCAACCTGCTCGCCGCAAAGGCCGAGCGGACGAACGGAGAGGTGATAAACGTCGCCTGCGGCGGACGCATCTCCATCAACCAGATTATCGCCGATATCAATCGGTATTTTGGCAGGAACATCAATCCCAATTACCTTCCCGAACGTCAGGGAGACATCAAGCATTCCGCCGCCGACATCAGTCTGGCCAGGCGGGTCATTGGATACGAGCCGGTCGTCTCCACCCTTGAAGGTCTCAAAATGACCATGGATTGGTATGCAGAGAGGATCGCGAATTGACGCTCCGGCGCGGGCCAGCTGGAAAATAAACCGCCGCATGCACGAATGCAGGGATCGTATTCGAATCGTATGAACAAAGGATGTTAAGCATGTTTCGCTTGCGCACGTACACCGTTATTCCTGCACTGCCGCAGCAGCTCACAAGACTGCGGGACCTCGCCTACAACATCTGGTGGTGTTGGAACGCCGACGCACGCGAGCTTTTCCGCCGGCTCGATCCCGAGTTGTGGGAGGACGTCGTCCACAATCCCGTCCGCTTCCTCGCCCATGTGGCCCAACGCCGTCTCGATCAGGCCGCGCAGGACAAAGCGTTTCTCGCACACATGCAGCGCGTCCTCGCGGCACTTGATTCATACATGAACCGCGAAGGTTGGTTTGCCAAATCCCATTCCGACCTGAAGGACGCCCGCATCGCCTACTTCTCCATGGAGTTCGGCCTCCATGAGTCGCTCCCGATCTATTCCGGCGGCCTCGGCATCCTGGCAGGCGACCACCTGAAAAGCGCCAGCGACCTGGGCATCCCCCTCGTCGGCGTGGGTCTCCTCTACCGCCAGGGCTACTTTCAGCAGCGATTGACCGCCGACGGCTGGCAAATGGAAGAGTACCCGTCGCTCGATTTCTTCCAGATGCCAATCCTGCCCGTCACAAACGGCGACAACCAACCACTGACCATCACCCTCCCGGTCGGCGAACGCGAAGTCCGGGTACAAATCTGGGTCGTCCAGGTCGGTCGCGTACCGCTCTACCTCCTCGACACCGACGTTGCTGAGAACGACCCGCGCGATCGAGAAATCACCGCAAGACTCTACGGCGGCGACAACGAGCAGCGCATCCGCCAGGAAATCGTCCTCGGCATCGGCGGTCTCCGCGCCCTCAAGCTGCTCAACATCTCCCCCGACGTCTGCCATATGAATGAAGGCCACGCCGCCTTTCTCACCGTCGAACACCTTCACAGCAAAAGGGACGAGGGCAAGCTCGATTTCGGTGAGGCCCGGGAAGCCGTTGCCTCCAGCCTCGTCTTCACGACCCACACGCCCGTCCCGGCAGGCATCGATCGCTTCGAGCGAGAATTGATCGACACGTATCTCAGCCCCTACCTGCCCGCCATCGGGTTGAACCTGGAAGAATTCCTCGCTCTCGGAAAACTGGAAGAAGCCCAGCCGGTCAAAGGTGAGTTCTGCATGGCCGTCCTCGCCCTGCGCCTCGCCGGCGGCGCCAATGGCGTCAGCGCCCTGCATGGCCATGTCTCCCGTGAGATGTGGTACAACGTCTGGCCCGGTGCCCCACGTGACGAGGTGCCCATTACCTCGATCACCAACGGCATCCACACGAACACCTGGATCTGCCCCGAATTGGCGGAACTGCTCGATCGTTACCTCGGCCCAACCTGGACCGAGAACCCCGTCGATCACGACGTCTGGAGTCGCGTCGACGAAATCCCCGATCTCGAGCTTTGGCGCGCCCACGAGCGCCGTCGCATCGCCCTCGTCTCGTTCGCCCGTAAGCGCCTCCGCGAACAATTGCGCCGTCGCGGCGCGCCGGCCGCCCAGATCAAGGCCGCCGACGAAGTGCTCAATCCCGATGCCCTGACCATCGGCTTCGCCCGGCGCTTCGCCCCCTACAAGCGAGGCTCGCTGCTCTTCCGGAACCCGACTCGCCTTGCGAAGATCATTGCCGGCGCCGATCGGCCTGTTCAATTCATCTTCGCCGGCAAGGCCCACCCGCGTGATGACAACGGCAAGGCCGTCATCAAGGAAATCCTCGAGCAACTCGAGACCGCCGCCTTCCGCGGGAAGATCATCTTCATCGAGAACTACGACATCGTCGTCGCGCGGATGCTCGTCCAGGGCGCCGACGTCTGGCTGAACAACCCCATCAAGCCCCGCGAGGCATCCGGAACCAGCGGCATGAAGGTCGCCCCCAACGGCGGCCTCAACCTCTCCATTCTCGACGGCTGGTGGCCCGAGGCCTACGACGGCCATAACGGCTGGGCCATCGACGAAGGCAGAATCCAGGAAGACCCCGCCTACCGGGATCACCTCGAAGGCGAGGCGATCTACGACCTGCTGGAGAAGGAACTGATCCCCGCGTTCTACGATCGGTCCGCCGACGGCTTGCCGCGCGCCTGGATCGCCCGGATCAAGGCCTCGATGCGCACGATCTGCCCCATGTTCAACACCAATCGCATGCTCGAGGAATACGCCAATCGCCTCTACGTCCCCGCGGCCCACAGGTGGCGGCACCTCTCCCGCGACAATTTCGCGGGTGCAAAGGCCCTCGCACAATGGAAACGCTCCCTCGCCGGAGAATGGGGCTCGGTCCACGTCGAACAGGTCGATGCCGAAAGCGATCGCGAGCTGCCCGTCGGCGCGGAAGTTCGCGTCAGGGCCCGCGTGCATCTCGGCAAGGTCCAGCCGAAAGACGTCGCCGTCGAGCTTTACAACGGTCGAATCGATCCCTCGGGCCACCTGGTCGAAGGCGGCGCCGTCGAGATGACCTGCGCCGACCACCTCGAAAACGGAACGTTCTGGTTCGACGGAACCATTCCTTGTCGCCGCAGCGGCAGGCACGGTTACGCCGTCCGCGTCGTCCCGCGGCACGCCGACCTCGTTCATCGATACGACGCCGGCCTGATCGTCTGGAGCTGACCGTAAGAGGCGAAAAACACGAAGCCCTGCCGATGATTCTCGGCCGCAACCGTCGATCTTGACACCCCCATTTGCCCGCGATACGTTGGCGGGTCTGCAATCACGGCAGCCGCCGTGGTCGCAACTCCCAGGAACAGCCTGGGGCTGTAGCTCAATTGGTTAGAGCGCCGGCCTGTCACGCCGGAGGTTGCGGGTTCGAGTCCCGTCAGCCTCGTTTCGATTAAAGACCCTCGCGCCGTCACGGCTGCGGGGGTCTTTACGTTTTCCCGGTCTGCCTCGCGGCATTCAGGGCTGCCCCAAACGTCGCGTTTCAGCGGCGTTTTTTCAAATGCCGGGTTAACAGATCACTTCAAGTCGATAGAATTCCGGATTCGTCCGGTACATGAATCTATGACAAGTTCTTCGGACATCGTGATCTCCATCCAGAGCCTGCGAAAAACTTTTCGCAGTCGCGGTACCGTTCAAACCGTTCTCGACGACGTGACCTTCGATGTCCGACGCGGCGAAACCCTCATCATCATGGGCGGCAGCGGCTGCGGAAAAAGCACGCTGCTCAACTGCCTCATCGGAGAGTATCGCGTCGACAGCGGCTCCATCCACTATCACACCAAGGATTCCCCCGCCCCCGTGAACATCGTCGGCCTCGCGGAAGCCCCGATGAACGAAATCCGCAAGCGATTCGGCATCCTCTTTCAAAGCGGCGCCCTGTTTAACTCCATGACCCTCGCCGAAAACGTCGCCTTGCCGCTGCATGAACACAGCGTCGTCGATCCGTCCATCATCGACATCGTCGTCACCCTGAAATTGCAGCAGGTCCACATGCTCCCCCATCGCGATAAGCTCCCGTCGCAGCTTTCCGGCGGCCAGAAAAAACGCGCCGGCCTTGCCCGCGCGACCGTTCTCGATCCGGAGATATTGTTCTATGATGAACCCTCCGCGGGCCTGGACCCCGTCACCAGCGCCGCCATCGACGAGCTCATCATGGACCTGTCCAAGAAGCTCAACGTCACGAGCGTCGTCGTGACTCACGAGATGGATTCAGCCTTCCGCATCGCCGACCGAATGGTCATGCTCGAACGCGGAAGGGTTTTGAAGATCGGAGACCGCGCCGAATTCGAACAACTTCGCGACACGCCGCCCGACCGGCTCAAGACCCGCGAAGAGAAACTCATGAATCAGTTCCTCAACGGCCACACCGAGGGACCGTTGACCGACGCCCAGGGTATGAGCGACTATGAAAAACTTCTGGTCGCGGGAGAGGAGTAGACTTCCGAAATGGCTGCTGATCGCAATGCTCTGAAGGTGGGGGCCGTCACGATCGCCGTTGCGGTCGCGTTTTTCATGATTCTGATCTGGATCAGCCAGGGCGTCAGTGGCTCCATGAGTCGCATCGCCGTCCGGTTTGAATCGTCTCCCGCCATGCCCACGCTCTCGCCCGGCTCCACCGTCCTCGTCGGCGGCCAGAAGGTCGGCAAAATCACCGCGGCCACCTTAAACCCCTACGAAGTCCAGGACGCCGCCACCAGCAAGAAAGTCACCCGCTATTACGTCTGGGTCGAGGCCGACATCCGCGATGACTTGAAGCTCATGTCCGACTGCGAGGCCATCGCCGAGGGCCCGCCCCTCGGCGGAGACGGCATCCTCAAGATCAATCTCGGCGTCTCACCGCAGCCCTTCACAGCCGACTACATCGACGGCGCCCAGCCCGCCGGCTTCGCGGCCATCCTCGCTTCACTCCAGAGTGAGTTCGACGGCACAAACCCGTCCAGCCTCCTCGGACAAATCAAGACCCAGCTGGATCCACAGGCCGACACATCACTGATCGCCAAGTTCCTCCAGTCCGCCGACGACATCAACGCCATGACCGCGGCGCTTGGCAAGCAGCTTGGCTCGGAAGAGAAGACCATGTTGCTCGGCAAGATTCACGCCATCGTTGACAACATCAACGTCATGACCGGCTCCCTTCGAACCGAGACCGACGGAGCAAGCCGTCAGGCTCTTCTCGGCAAGATTCACCTTGCCATCGACTCGCTCAACGATGGGCTTGGGTCGGTCTCTCGCGTCCTCACGTCAAACGAGCCCACTCTCGACAGGTCCCTGAAGAACATCGCCGACATGACCGACAACCTGGCCGACGAGACCGACCCGTCGAGGCCCGACAGCCTCATGGCCGACCTCAAGAAAACCGGCGTGATGATCAGCAAGACGATCGACGACGTTCACACAATGACATCAACTACCCGCGAAATCGTCGTCATCAATCGCGAAAACATCGATCGAATGCTCGTCAATTTCAAGGAGGCCTCGGACCACATCAAAAACGGCATGAAGTACGTCCTCCGCCACCCCTGGCGTCTCTTTAACGAGCCCAAGCAGACCGAGATCAAGCAATTGGCGATCTTTGACGCCGCGCGAAGCTTTGCCGAGGCCGCTACCCGCATCGACGACGCATCCGCTCAGCTAAAGGCCCTCGCCGAACTTCACAACGGAGCCATACCCGCCAGCGCGCCCGAGCTCGACCGCATCAAGGCCGATCTCGCCCAGAGTCGGGAAAAATATCGGAAGGCCGAAGAAGAATTATGGCGCCAACTGAATGTGAATTAAGACGAGACTATGACCCGGGCTGAGAGGCAGCCGATGCCTCTTCCGATGCGGGCTGTGATGTCGCCGTTGACTCAGTGGTCGTCGCAGGCGCCTGCCGCACGGTGCGAAGCGGCTCGTTCGATGGCCGGCCGAATTCCTGCACCCAGAAGGGCCCATCTGCCCCGCCCAGTTTGACCGCCAGGCCGATCTCCGTGAAATCCGGGTCCAGGATGTTCGCCCGGTGCCCCGGCGAAGCCATCCACGCCTCCATCACCTCGTCAACGCTCAACTGCCCTGCAGCCAGGTTCTCTCCAATTTTCATGAATGGATACCCGAAGGCGATCGCCCGGGAATCAATCGTCGAATTGTCGAACGGGTCGCGATGCGAGAAAAAGCCCCCATCCGCCAGGCGGCACGCGTAAAAGTCAGAAACCGCCATCAGCGTGTCTTCGCGGTGAAGTGGGGCAAGCCCCGCCTTGCGCCGCTCAGCGTTGACCGCCTCAAACAATTGCGAAAGGACCACCTCGCCAAGCGGAGGATCGCTGCAGACGTCCATTTCCAACAGACGGGCCGTCGCAGTCGCGGGATCGGAAAGATTGGGGTTCTTCAGGGGCAAAGCGCCCCCATCCTGACATGCACCGAGCAAAAGCGGCATCAAAGCGCAGACCGCCCAGCCGCCTGTCCGACGGGTAAAAACGCCCGGTCGGGCCGGTCGGCCGAGACTTACGTCAGGCCTGACCACACCCATCCCTGTGAACTGAATTTCAGGCATGTACAATACCGCCCCTTTCAATCAGTTTATCCTTTCTATCGGTCGCGAACAATGAACTCTCACGCGGAAACCCCGGTTCCCATAAACTGATACGCAACAAGCGGCTACAGCCCCTAAAATCGATCATGGATTTCTCCGGATCCCCAATAGACACCACTTCACACCCTTCGTCAGGGTCCGCCGATGGCCTTCCCGGCGCCCGGCGCCTGCAAATGGTGGATCAGCAGATCAGGGCCCGCGGAGTCAAAGACTCGCGCGTTCTCGGCGTCATGCGCTGCCTCCCGCGCGAGCATTTTGTGCCGGTCGACATCGCCCACGATGCATACGACGACCGCGCCCTGCCGGTTGGCCTCGGTCAGACGATTTCTCAGCCCTACATCGTCGCCTACATGACCGAAGCCCTTGGCATCGAGCCGCACCACCGGGTCCTGGAGATCGGAACCGGCACCGGCTACCAGACTGCCGTCCTCGCCATGCTCGCTCGCTGCGTTCTCACCATCGAGAGATTGCCGGAGCTTTCCAAGCGCGCCGCCGCCTGTCTTGCCGAGCTCAACCTGTCTAATGTCTTTTTCAGAATCGCCGACGGTACTGCCGGTTGGCCCGAAGAAGCCCCCTTCGATCGGATCATCGTCACCGCCGCCGCGCCGGGAATCATCCCTGCTCTCGTCGATCAACTCGCCGATGGCGGAAAGCTGCTCGCCCCCATCGGCGATGAGCCGCAGCAACGACTCACCTTGATCGAAAAGGTGAAAGGCCGGCTGATTGAACGGCCGCTCATCGGCGTCCGATTCGTTCGCCTCATCGGAGAGGCCGCATACGCCGAGTAAGAAACCCGCGACAGATTTTTTTCCCTGAATAGATTCGTAAAAGAAACGGAAGTGTGTACTTAATGAAAATTTACCCCGATTCAGCTTGACCCACTGATTTTCATTAAGTATAATAATTACAGAAGCAACAGGAGATTCTGTAATGGCTAAGGGACAGGTCAGGGTCGGCGGGGATAAGAGCGACACGGTGCAGAATTTGCCAATTGCATGCTCTGACGAGGGCGCGGCGGTGCATTTCGTTGAACAATTGCGTTGGAGCGACAGCCCTGCATGTCCCCGATGCGCAAGTGCCGATGTTTACCAAGTAAAGGACCGAAAGACGGGAGCGAGGAACGCGGATTTTCGCTGGCGGTGCCGCGGTTGCTCGCAGTTCTTCACCATCCGAACCGGCTCTGTCATGGAGGAAAGCCGAATCCCGATGCGACACTGGTGTTGGGCCTTCTGGCAGCTCTGCTCGTCGAAAAAGGGCATTAGCGCCAAGCAAATCCAGCGACAGACCGGACTTTCCTATAAGTCCGCCCTGTTTCTAATGCACCGAGTGCGCTTTGCAATGTGCGACATGGAAGGCGTAAAATTGAGCGGCACTGTCGAAGCCGATGAAACCTATGTTGGAGGCAAGCCCAGAAATAAAGGCCCGCAGAACAAGCGTGGTCGGGGAACGAAGAAACAGCCTGTGTTCGGCATGGTCGAACGAGGCGGTCGCGTAAGGACGCAGGTTGTTGCAAACGTTACCTCTAAGACCCTTAAATGTGCGATACGAGAAGTAGTGGATAATCAGGCTAGAATCATGACGGACGAACTGAGTGTCTATCGTGGTCTCGGAACTGAGTTCTCCGGCGGCCATGAAGTCGTCTGCCACGGACTAGGTGAGTACGCTCGCGGAGACGCCCACGTCAATACAATGGAAAGCGTGTTCGCTCTCGTGAAGCGTGGCATGTACGGCGTTTATCACAGCGTAAGCAAGCGACATCTTCACCGATACTTGTCCGAATTCGATTACCGATGGAATACGCGGAAAATGGAAGATGGACAGAGGACCGCGCAGGCGATACGAAGCGCTGCTGGAAAGCGATTGATGTATCGTGAACCTGCAGCATGATGTATGGATCAGAGCGAAAGCGAGCAACATCCGCGTTGCTTTCTTGGTTCGTAGGAGACTCGAAATCGAAAAAATGAAAGCGCCAGTTATTCCAGCCTTGGGAACCGGAATCTACCACATTGCGGACGTTTCGCGGTATGCGCACATTCCTCATACGACCGCGAGAAGCTGGTTCAAGTCTGGAATCCTTCTGAATGCCGATTATTGTTCGATCGACGATGACTACTCAGTCAGTTTTCACGATCTAATCGATGCGATGATTGCTCACCAATTCAGAAAATATGGTGTTGCGATGAAGACCGTGAGGCTTGCCTATCAAATGCTTCAAACGCAACTGAACACATTTCACCCATTTTGTCACCGCGATCTATACACCAACGGCAAGCGGATATTGATTAGAGAGGCCAAGAATATCAAAGCCGCCATCTTTCGAGACGCGATTAACAATCAGCAGTTCTTTGATGAGATGAGATCGCATCTCACCAAGGTTTCGTACTCTGATTCCACCCTGCTTGCAAAATGGTTGAACCCTTGGCCGGGAGTGGTCATTAATCCATCTGTTGCCATGGGAGAGCCGGTCTTAAGTGGAACTGGCGTCACGACATTCGTCGTTCGCAATGCCTACAACGCCAATCGAAAGAATGCAGACTTGGTTGCGTCCCTTTACGGACTAAGTGTTCAGCAAGTTGAATTTGCGGTGGGCTTTGAAAAGGAAATCCGACCAGCAGCTTAATTTCTTCGCCGACGAAAACTTCCCAGTACCCTTGGTAAAAATCCTCAATTCCTTTGACGGCCAATCAAAGGTTACTGCACTTGAGGAGGTCATACCACGCGGAACAGAAGACGAGGAATGGTTGCGCGTAATTGGAACATGGCAGCCAAAGCCCATAGTCTTGGGCGGAGACGGTCGGATTCTCAAGAGCGCGGCGAAGCTGGCAGCGCTCAAGGGGGCAAATACGCATTTTGTTTACTTGGCCGATGGTTATCCATCGCTGCCCTGGAAGGATCAGGTAATCAAAGTGCTTAAAAGCTGGGATGATATTTGTGGAGCCGTTACGAAAGAAAAGGAAAAGACGGTGTTTCGCGTTAGGATGCAAGGCGGTATAGAGTTGTGGCGACGTTTGTCTGAATTCAAGATTCACGGTGACTTGCCAAAATCAGGACAAGCGGGAGCATGAACATGGGCAACATCAATAAACCAACGAGGGGCGGCAAGTCTCCACGAGGGCGCAAGCCCGAGCAAATAAAAGCACTTGGGGCTGATTGGAAAGATGCCCTAAAGCACGCCCTTGGCAAGCCCATCCCCGCAAAGGTCAAAAAGAAGAAGAAATAGGCCTGGAGGGACTCGAACCCTCATATCCTTGCGGATGGCGGTTTCCAAATGGTCCAGCGTGCTAGGCCATCAGGAAAACCGCTGCGTCTACCGATTTCGCCACAGACCCATACTATTCTATGGCCCCGCATCGGTCGTTTTCAACAAGTACACACTTCCGAAAAGAAATGAACCGGCGCCTACTCTGAGAAAAGCGCCTCGACGAATGTATGGGGATCAAACGGCTCAATGTCGTCGATCTTCTCGCCTAACCCCACGAACTTCACCGGCACGTTCAATTGATCGCGGATGCCCACCACGATGCCGCCCTTCGCCGAGCCGTCCAGCTTTGCCAGCACGATCCCCGTCACCTTCACATGCTCGCTGAAGCTGCGAGCCTGATTCACAGCGTTCTGCCCGATCGTCGCATCGAGCACCAGCAAAACCTCATGCGGTGATCCCGGCACCTTCTTCTCGACCACCTTTTGAATCTTGGCAAGCTCCCGCATCAGATTGTCCTGCGTGTGAAGTCGTCCTGCCGTATCGAGCAGCAGAATGTCCGCCTTCCGCGCGATCGCCGCCTCGCACGCATCGTACGCCACCGCGCCTGGGTCGGCGTCCTGCCCATGCTTGATGATGTCCACGCCGCACCGTCCGGCCCACTCGGTCAATTGCAGCACCGCCGCGGCGCGAAACGTATCGCATGCCCCAAGAATGACCTTCTTGCCCTGTTGCTTCAGATGATTCGCCAGTTTCGCCACGCTCGTCGTCTTGCCAGAGCCGTTGATGCCCGCGACAAGTATCACCGTCGGACCGCTCGCGGCCTTGGCCAGCGAGCGCACGTCCTCCGGCCACTTCTCGATGATGTGCTGTTTCAGATAGCTGATGATGTCCTGGGACTCGGCGATCTCCCCGCGCTTCCACGCCGCACGCACCGCCCCGACCAACTTCTCCGCCGTCGCCGGACCGAAGTCGTCCTGGATCATCGTGTCGTGGACCTGCTCCAGCAGGCTCTCGTCAATCTTGCGGCCGAATGGTAGCACCGACTGAAAGCTGCGGACCACCTTGTCGCGCGTCTTCGTCAGGGCCTTCTTGAAGCGATCGAATAATCCCATGAAGCTTTCAGCCCTCAACCGGCGGCGCGGGGTTTGTCTCGGCGGCGATGTCTTCCCCGCCGCCCGACGCCATCTTCTTTCTCAGCGCATCGAGCACGCCATTCACAAACGCCGGCGAATCCGCGGTCCCGTACAACTTTGCGATTTCCACCGCCTCATTGATGGCCACCGCGGCAGGCACTTCCGGCCGCGCCTTGAGCTCGCAGAGCCCCACACGCAGAACATTGCGATCCACCGCCGACATCCGGGTCGTCGCCCAATGCTCAGCAACCCCCTGGATCGACGCGTCGAATGCCTCCAGATCCTTCCATATCTCGTGAACCAGCCCGCGCGCGTACTGCTGCGTGCTTTCAGGCGGAGACTCGTCCGCAAAGAATGAATCGAGCTGCGCAAGCGAGTCATCCCCCAACACGTCGAGTTGGCAAAGCGCCTGCATGGCCAGGATTCGCGCCTGATGACGATCTTTCATGGTGGCATCATTACAGCGGGCGCGACGAATCCGCAAGCTGCGGCCTATCGCCCCGGCTCTTCGGTGGGCTGCTGCGCTCGAAGAAGCATGACCATCTCGATCGCCGCGAGCGCCGCGTCCTCCCCCTTGTTCCCGTGGTCCCCGCCCGCGCGTGCGACGGCCTGCTCAACCGTATCCGTCGTCAGCACGCCGAATCCAATCGGCACGTTCGTATGCAGACTGACCTGCGCAAGCCCCGTGGCCGACTCTCCGCCCACGTGAATGTGGTGCGTCGTCTCGCCGCGAACGACACAGCCCAGCGCGACCAGCGCGTCGTACCGGCCGGTCCGGGCAAGCGTCTGCGCCGCGAGCGGAAGTTCCCACGCCCCCGGCACCCAGACCTCCGACACATCCGAGTCGCGAACACCATGCTTCCTCAGCGCATCGCGCGCCCCGGCCAGCAGGCGCGACGTGATGTTGTCGTTGAATCGGCTGACGATAACGGCCACACGAAGCCCCGAGCCGTCGAGCTTCTCGCCCTGCCTGGATGGTGTGCCGCTTTGTGCCATGGTTCGTGCCCAAAGAATAGCCGCGATCGCGCCGCCTGGCCACGTCCACCTGCTCGCTCCCGGCGCCGCCGCGCCGATCAATAAGATGGGCACTGGTAAAGTTTGGGTGGTACGGGCGTCTCGCACGTGTCTTTTCAATCCAAACTTTACCAGTACCAAAAGATGCCCGAACGTTGTGACGGACCCCCTGCAAAGTTAAGATGGCTGCAGAAAATATCAGGCGGAGCCTTGTCCGAAACTGGTCGCCCTCTTCGATTAAAGTACTTGGATGTTCCACCAGCCCCGAAATCTCGATGAAGCCCTCGCCATTCGGGCAAACCTTGGTGCGGACGTCACCCCCATCGCCGGCGGTACCGACATCGTCGTGGCACTCAATCGCCAGGCCAAGCCCCCCCGCAACTTTCTCGACCTGACCCACGTAGCCGATGGCTCCACCGTCCGCCGTGACAACGGCAAGTGGTTTCTCGCCGGCGGCGCGACCTTCACCCAGCTTGGCAAGCTGCCCGTAAAGGCCCTCGCCCAGGCGGCCATGACGGTCGGCGGGCCCGCCATTCGCAACGCCGGAACCATCGCCGGAAACCTCGGCACCGCCTCCCCCGCCGGCGACGGCTGCGTCGCCCTGCTGGCGATGGATGCCCAAGTGGAGCTGTCCCACGCCACTCGCGGCAAGCGTTCGCTCCCGATCCACGAGTATTTCACCGGCTTCCGCAAGACCGCCCTTCTCGCCGACGAACTCATCACCGCCGTTCGTTTCGACGCCGACTGGAAAACGGCCTGGTACAAAATCGGCAAGCGCGGCTCCATCAATATCAGCATCGTCTGCTGCGCCATCGGCATGAGTCCGCGCGGCGAAATCCGCATCGCCTTCGGCTGCGTCGCCCCCATCGTCATGCGAACCCGACAGGCCGAGGCCATTATCGCAGAGGATGGACTCACCGATGCCGCCATCGAAGCCGCGGCCCAGTCCGCCATGAATGAAGTTGCCCCGATCGACGACCATCGCTCGTCGGCGAACTACCGTCGCGCCATGTGCGGCGTGCTCACCCGCAGATTGCTCCGCGACCTGCGACAAGGGAATTGAGTGTTTCTCATTTAGCCGCGTCGCTTGCGACGCGCGAAACATAATGACGCAAAAAAACGACTCAACCTGGCGACTTCAATGCACAGTCAACGGCGATCCGATTGACGCCGACGTCGCACAGGATGAAACCCTTCTCTTCTTCCTCCGCGACCGCCTCGGCCTCACCGGCACCAAGGGCTCCTGCCTCGAAGGTGAATGCGGCTCCTGCACCGTCATCGTTGACGACAAGCCGATCAACAGTTGCCTTGTCCTCTGCCCGCAGATGCAGAATCGCAACATCGAAACCATTGAAGGCCTCGCCCACGGCGACAAGCTGCATGTCCTGCAGGAAAAGTTTCTCGCTTCAGGTGCCGCCCAGTGCGGCTACTGTACCCCCGGACTCATCATGTCCGCCAAGGCCCTGCTCGAAGCCAATCCCAATCCCTCGGAGCAGGAATTCTTCGAAGGCATGGAAGGAAACATCTGCCGCTGCACCGGCTACGCGGCGATCTGTGAGGCAATCAAGTCAGCCGCCCGGGAATGGAAATGAAAACGTCACCCTCACAACCAACCGGGATCGTAGCCCCGACGAAGTCCGATCCACTCGTCGATCCCTCCACCACGCCTTATAAGGAAGCCCCCCACGGCCCCGTCGGCCGCAGCGAGCGCCGCATAGATGGCACCGAAAAAGTCCTCGGCACATGCCTCTACGGCGCCGACCTCTTCTATAGCCGAGCCGACTACTTCGCGCGCGTCGTCCGCTCCGAAAAGGCCCACGCCCGCATTATCAAGATCGATGCCGCCGCCGCGTTGAAATGCCCCGGTGTCGTCGCCGTCTACACAGCCAAGGACATGCCCGGCACAAACCGCCAGGGCCTCATCCACCGCGATCACCCCGTCCTCGCCGAGGAAAAGGTGCTTTATCGCGGGGACGCCGTTGCCATCGTCCTTGCAGAGAATGAGCACGCCGCAAACCGCGGCATTGAAGCGGTCCGCGTCGAATACGAAGACCTCCCCGTCGTAGCAGACTTCGACGACGCCCTCGCCGAAGATGCCCCCCGCCTGCATCCCGACGGCAACATCATGGGCGGCAAACGAATCCGCAAAGGTGACACCGACGCGGCACTTTCCGCAAGCGATGTCATCATCAGCGAAACCTTCCTCACCCAGACCGTCGATCACGCCTTCCTCGATATCGAGGCCGGCATCGCCCAATGGGATGGTCGCCTTCTCACCATCCAGGTCTCCGGCCAATGGGCCCACGAAGAGCGCCGCCTCATCGCCCTCGCCCTCGGCCTCCCCATGGAAGCCGTCCGCATCATCACCCCCGCGACCGGCGGCGCATTCGGCGGCCGCGAAGACCTCTCCATCCAGGTCTACCTCGGCGCCTGCGCCCTCAAGCACCCCGGCAAGACCATCGCCATGCGCTACAGCCGCGAGGAGTCCATGCGTGCCCGACACAAGCGCCACGCCATGCGCATCCACTACACCGTCGGCGCGAAGAAAGACGGCGCCCTCACCGCCGCCAAGATCACCATCTTCTCCGACGAAGGCGCCTACGCATCCACCGGCCCCGCCGTCCTTCGCAAATCCGCCAGCCACGCCACCGGCCCGCTGCGCATTCCAAATGTGTACGTCGACGTCTACGGCGTCTTCACCAACAACAACCCCACCGGCGCCATGCGCGGCTTCGGCGCCTGCCAGATGGCCATCGCCTACAACGGCATGATGGACCGCCTCGCTGACCGCCTCGGCATCGACCGCATCGACCTCTGGAAGCGAAACCTCATCCACGGCGGCGACTCCGTCACCACCGGCCAGGTCATTCCCGTCGCAACCGCCGTTGAGTGCGTCGACGCGGCCCTCCACCAGTTCCGATCAAAAAAGCATCACGACCGCCCGCTAGCCCCCCATGAGAAACGCGGCTGGGGCTTGTCCGTCATCTGCTTCGGCCTCGGCTATGGCGACGGCTTCCCCGATGCCAGTCGCGCCACCGTCAAATTCAACGCCGCCGGCCGTGTCGAGGTCTACACCGGCGCCGTCGAATACGGCCAGGGCCTTCTCAACATGGCGGCGCAGATCACCGCCGAAGAACTCGGCGTCCCCATCTCGCACGTCGACGTCATCTGGGCCGACACCGGCCGCACCCAGGAATCCGGCTCCTCCTCCGCGACCCGGCAGACCTACTTCACCGGAAACGCCGTCAAGATCGCCGCCAGCGAACTGCGTGAACAGGTCCTCGACATCGCCGGAAAATTGCTCCACGTCCACCCTCACGAACTCGACCTGCACGATGCCAAGGCCGTCGGCCGTTACGACCCCGCCCTCGTCGCCCCCATCGCCCAGATCGTCGCCGAAGGTCGAAAGCGAGAATATCCCCTGGAGGCAAACGGTATCTTCAAGCCGCGCACCGTCTGCGAAGATTACGAGACCGGCCAGTCTCCACGCTCATTCATCACCTACCTCTTCGGCTCTCACATAGCCCAGGTCATCGTGGACACCGAGACCGGCGAAACCCGCGTCGAGCGTTTCATCGCCTGCCACGACGTCGGCAAGGCCATCAATCCGCAGAGCGTCGCCGGTCAGATGATCGGCGGAGCGACGCAGGGCATCGGCATGGCCCTCATGGAAGAGGTCATCATGGAAAACGGCGTGATGAAGAACGCGAACTTCACCGACTACATCCTTCCCACCTTCCGCGACGTACCCACCATCGAAACGGTCATTCTGGAAACCGACGACCCCGGCGGCCCCTTCGGTGCGCGAGGCATCGGCGAGCCCCCCCTCATCGCCGCCACCCCTGCCGTCCTTTCAGCCATCGCCAACGCAATCGGCGTCAGCCCGCATACCACTCCCTGCACACCCCAACGCGTCTGGGAGCTGCTTCACCCCGATCAGGCCGCGGTCCCCTACGAGGCGAGACTCTCCACCGCCCCGCCCCATATGCGATTGTCAATTTGAGACAAAGCGCGCAACCCGACTACCGGCGCGAGACAATCCTCGTTGCCGCCACGGGAAAAAGACGCGCCGTGCCGTTTGCCGATGCGCGCGGACAGACCGCCGGACCTTTTACTGGTTCAAAGGAAGAAGAGAATTCGGTGTGACGTTACACAGGCAGGCTGTGCAGAATATCAAACGCCGCCTGCACCACCGGCTGCGACGTCGTACTTGCATCGCCGAGCGACAGGAAGAAGGCGTTGATCACCGCCGAGGCCAGAGTCGTCAGCGACGTGGACAATCCCGTGAGGACCGAGTCGCGCACTTCTGAGTCGCACCCGCCCAGATTGACCTGCAGCGCCATGCCGCCGACCAGCAGCGGCATCAGCATCTTTGATTTCACCAGGCGGGTTGCTAACGATCGCTTCATGATGATCTCCTTCACTTAAGCCCGCCGGCGAGGAAGACGCCGCACTTGCTACGCCTAATAACAATCGGACTCATCTGGCGGTGAACTCCACCGCGAGCCCCTTTCAGCCCCGAATGCGGGGTACCGGCTGGGATTCGGCGGAGGTACCCCCCGAAATCCTCTTACGCATCGGACCAAAACGGGTTGCGGATTAGCTTCTCGCCGCCAGCGGCCGATATCCCGCGCAGCTTTTGCCGACGCGCACGCGATCGATCCGACGCCCCAGAAGGCATGTCACTTCATACGAGATCGTCCCCAGCCGTCGCGCCGCCTCCTCCACCCCATTTGGACGGTCCTGGTTGTTATCCAGCAAAACGACCTCGTCCCCCACTCCCACCCCGGAAAGCTCCGTCAAATCCAACGCCAGTTGATCCATGCTGACCCGTCCCACCACCGGCGCATCGCCCAATGCCGTGCCCACGATCATGTTGTTTGACAGCATCCGCAAGAAGCCGTCCGAGTATCCTGCCGGAATGATCCCCAGCCGCGTCGGCCGGCTCGTCACGAAGGTCCGTCCATACCCCACGCCGTGCCCCGTCGGCAGATCTTTCACCGCCGTCAGGTGCGTCACCACGCGAAGAATCGGTCGAAGGTCGATCTGCCCCCGCATGTGTCGCGATGGATAGTAGCCGTAAAGCGCGAGGCCCGGGCGAACCATGTCCAGATGCGCACCGGGCAGTGCAATCGTCGCCGCACTGTTCGCAAGGTGACGAATGACATGACCCGGAAGTTCGGCCCGCACCTCGTCCAGAAACTTGCGAAACACACGGACCTGTCGTTCGGCAACGCTCACGTCCTCGAAATCGGCCGTCGCAAAGTGCGAATAGACGCCCGCCAGTCGTATCTGCGGCGTGCGAAGAATCTGGCCCAAGACCTCGGCGGCATTCTCGGACACGACCCCCATCCGCCCCATGCCGGTATCCACCTTGAGGTGCACGTCGATCGGCGCGCCGAGGCGCTGCCGAGAAAGGTAATCAACCACTCCGCCGTCGGCGATCGTGATGCTCAGCCGATGATCCTCAATCACCCCCAGGCGCTCGCCCCGCTCCGCCGCGTCCGCCACGCCGAGCACATTTCCCAATACCAGGATCGGCCGGTCCCAACCGAGGTCCCGCAGCTCGATCGCCTCAAAAAGAGTCGCCACCGCCGCCATGTCCGCCCCGGCCTCATAAAGAACCGGCGCAACGATCGCCATCGAGTGCCCGTACGCATCAGCCTTCAGCGGCGCGCACAGCTTGACGCCCGGCCGACAACATGCCCTAAGCGCGCGGTAGTTATGGAGCAGATCGTCCGTGTTGATTTGCGCGAGTAGATCGGATCGCATCGCATCCCTGCCTTCGCCGGCATGATAAACATCGACGACTTGCCCGACAAAGATCGTGGGCCATACACGCATCAGTACGCCCCGAGTTGCAGTGGGGGTTCATCGTTGCTCGCGCGACTGAGACGAGCAGCCGTGCGGCCGGGCGCCGCCAACTGGCCGAAAAACGCGATTATCCCCTGTCAATTCACGGTTTATGTCTCGCCCCGCCCCGCCGTGGCCGCGACTTGTAGGGCTCAACCAAATGCCCTACACTGTTGGGCTCGAATTCAAGCGGCATGCGTTGCCCCTCGCGACCTGTCCGCTGGTGAAACGTCGCCCGACCACGAGCCGCTGATCGTGGCAGACCGAAAGGTCGTTAACAGAGGATTACACATGGCAGAAAAAGAAGAAGTCGCTCCAGTCGCGGAAGCAGCCGCCGAACAGGCTCCACCCAAAAAGAAGGCCAAGGCAAAAGCCAAGGACCCGGCGAAGGCACAGGCCCCCGCCGAGGGAGGCGAATCCTCCGGCCAGCGCAAGCAGCGCGGTCGTTCGATGCGGGGCCTCTCCAAGCGCCACGCCGCAAACCTGAAGCTCATCGAGAAGGACAAGAAGCATCCCCTTCCCGATGCCCTCAAGCTGCTCAAGCAACTGACCAAGGGAACGAAATTCGATCAGACCGTCAACATCGTCATGCACCTCGGCATCGATCCGAAGAATGCCGACCAGATGATCCGCGGCGCAGTTTCCCTGCCGCGCGGCATCGGCAAGAAGAAGCGCGTCATCGCCTTCGTCGACGGCAACGAGGCCGACGAAGCCAGGGCAGCCGGCGCCGTTGAGGTCGGTGTCGACGAACTCATCAAGAAGGTCAATGACGGCTGGACCGATTTCGATGTGGCCATCGCCCATCCGCGAACGATGGGTAAGGTCGGTAAGCTCGGCCGCGTCCTCGGCCCCCAGGGCAAGATGCCCACCCCCAAGAGCGGAACCGTCACGGCGGACATCGCCAAGGCCGTCACCGAGTTCGCCGCCGGAAAAATCGAATTCCGAAACGATGCCGGTGGAAACGTACATGCCGTCGTCGGCAAGGCCAGCTTCGCCGACGCCGATCTCTCCGAAAATATTGAATCGTTCGTCGGCCACATTCGCCGACTGAAACCGTCCACCAGCAAGGGACACTACATCAAGAAGGTCTGCATCAGCGGCACGATGTCCCCGGCGATCGAGCTCGAAGTGGTTCAGTAAAGAAAGCGCGAGGCGTTCAATGAGTCGATCAATCAAAGAAATGATTTGCGGCGATATCAAGAAGGCCTATGCCGACTTGGATAGCGCCATGGTGGTCAACGTTCACAAGCTCAGCGGCACGGACGTCAACGCGCTCCGCGGCCTGCTCAAGAAGCAGAAGGTCTCCATGCACGTCGTCAAGAACCGCTTCGCCAAGCGCGTTCTCGCCGGCACCGCACTCGAGCCCATCGGCGCCGTCCTCACCGGCCCCTGTGCCTTCGTCACCGGCGGTTCGAGCCCGGTCGACGTGGCCAAGCAGCTCGTCGCTCTGGTGAAGGACTACCCGGCCCTGGAGCTCAAGAGCGGCGTCGTCGACGGCGATCCCGAACTTGCCACCATCGAACAAATCTCCAAGCGCCGCAGCAAGGCCGAGCTCCAGGGAGAAGTCGTCATGCTCGCCGTTTCGCCGGGCCGACGAATCGCCGGTTGCCTCAACGTCGGCGGAAAGATCGCCGGCTGCGTCAAGGCGATCGTGGACAAACTGGAAAAGGGCGAGGCCATCGCCAAAGTTGCTTAAGGATACGTTTTGAAAGTCCGCGACCGTTGCGTCGTCGGGCTCTGTTTGATCAGTCGAATGACACTCGCTGCTCGGCAGCCCCAATGAGAGGCCCCGCTTGTCGGGGTCGGGTTAAACGGAATCACTGGGATTCCGGCTTTCGAGTGCGGTGAAACCTGGCACCCATGTGTGCCGCAAGTATTTGGAAAGGTAGAAAGTCATCATGGCGGAAGCACCAGCGAAGGAATTCAGCGCGGCGGTTAAGGACATCGGCGACAAGATCGTCGGCCTGACGGTCAAGGACGCACAGTCCCTGGCCGACTATCTCAAGGACACCTACGGCATCGAGCCGGCCGGCGGCGGTGCGGTCATGATGGCGGCGGGCGGAGGCGGCGGCGCTGCAGCCGAGGCCGAGGACGCCCCGACCATGTTCGACGTCATCCTCAAGGATGCCGGCGCCAACAAGATCAACGTCATCAAGGTCGTCCGTGCCGCGACCAGCCTCGGCCTCAAGGAGGCCAAGGACATCGTCGATTCCGCCCCCAAGACCGTCAAAGAGGGTCTCTCCAAGGAAGACTCCGAGAAGCTCAAGAAGGAGCTCGAAGAGGCAGGCGCAAAGGTCGAGCTCAAGGGCAAGGCATAACGCAAAAGCCGACCCTTTTGTACCTCAGTTAACTTCAGCCGCTCCGACGGATGCACCAGCACCCTCGGAGCGGCCTTTTTTTTGGAGGAAACGATTCGTGGGTAGCATGGGCCTCCGGCCCGTGCATATGGATTGCTCAATTGCGAGCGAGGAATGCTACCTTCGCATGTAAACCGAAAGAAACCCCCCGAGCCCGCAGATGCCCCCAACAAACCCTACTTCCCCCGATCCGCCTGCGTCATCATCGCCAACAGCGGCCCGCGCAGCCGTGCCTGCTTCCCCATTGTCTCCGTCAGGTGATAGTCGAGTATCTCAAACGCCCGGTGGATCACACGCCGATCGGCTCGCTCCCCCGTCGAATCGACCGCGTAAGCCTGCGTACCTCCGGCGTCCGCCCTCTCCTCTTCTCCACCTTCGCCCCCATCCGGCCCCGCGCCGTTCAATGTCGCCAATATCAATGCGGCGAGGCTGTCAATCCTGATCTTCTCAATGACATGCGGCTCGCAGTCCCGGCAGATAACCCCGCCCGCGTGCGACGAAAAGTGAAGCATCCGGTCCCCCGCCGCGTCGCGACCGCAATTCACGCACCGCGACATCTCCGGCCGAAGGCCGATCTCGCGCAGCATCGTCCACAGGAATTGCACCAGCGCCGCGACCGGGTCGATGCTCGCCAGATCGCGCAAAAGCGAGACAAGCGCATCGAACAACATCGCGTGCGGATCGTTCACCTCGGTGAGTTGAGCCGTCACCTCCGCCGCATACTGCGCCGCATACATCCCGTACAGATCGCGATGAACGTGCGCGTACGACTCCTCCTGACGCCACTCCGTCAGCGTCGCCAGCGCGGCTTCCTTTCCCGGTCGCTGCGAAAAGACAATACGGCCCTGCTCCAGCAGGTCGATGCCCGTCGATGCCTTTTTCTTCGTCGATCGCTTCACCCCCTTGGCAATGACCCGCTGCTGACCGTGTTCGCGCGTAAAGACCACCAGAATCTGCGAGGTCTCGCTGTAGTCCAAACGGCGAAGGACAATGCCGATGTCTTTCTGAAGTGGCAAGGGGGCCTCTTACTCCTGCGAAGCGGGCTCAAGCATCGTCACGCGCAAACGCTGAATCGCCCGGTCCCGCGCCTCGATCACCTCAATGCGTACATCCGCCTCGGTCAGCGACTCGCCGGGCTTCGGAATCCGTCCCAGCCGCGCCAGCACAAAGCCGGCAATCGTGTCGTACGACTCATCCCCCGGAATTTGAATGTCCATCGCCTGATTGATCTCTTCGACACGTACGCGTGCCTCCACCTCGGCGGTGCGATCGTCGATCATTCGAATCGGCTCGGGCGGCGGCTCGTCGTGCTCGTCGGCGATCTCTCCAACAAGCTCCTCAAGTATGTCCTCAATCGTGACCAGCCCCGCCGTTCCCCCGTACTCATCCAGGACAATGGCAATGTGAACCCGATTGGCCTGAAAGTCCTTCAGGCAGCTCGCAACGTCCTTCGTCTCCGGGACAAACGTCGCCGGACGCATGATCTTCCTGATCGAAAAACCCTCCGGCCGATCCACCGCCAGCAGATCCTTGGTGTAGAGAATGCCGACCACGTGGTCGATCGTCTCCTCAAAAACCGGCGTCCGCGAATGTCCCGCGGCGATGATCTGCCTTCGCACTTCCTCGTAGGCCAGTCCCTGCTCGATCCCGACCATGTCGGTCCGCGGCGTCATGATCTCGCCGACCAGCGTCTCATCCAGTGTCATCGCAGATCGAATGATATCCCGCTCCGCCTCGTCCACCCCGCCGCTTACTTCACCATGCGACAGCGCGTCGAGAATCTCCCGCTCCACCTCCGCCGAGTCCCCGGGAACATCTTTCGACACGCCCACCAGCCGTCGAACGATCTCTTCAACCACGCGCGCAATCCCCAGCACCGGCCACGACACCCGTCGCACCAGTTCCAGCGCCGGCAGCGTCCGCGCGAGGAACCCCTCGCCCGCATACCGCGCCAACGCATTGGGAATGATGGCCCCGAAAAAAAGAAGCCAGCCCGCGGATATCAACCCCACCTGCAGCGGCGCGCCGTACCACGGACCGGCAATGCCGACCTGCCGCGCGACAAGAATGACGAACAAGACGATTCCGAACTGCCGCACAACCAGCGTCGTGACCGCGTAGGCCTGTTCGTGCGTGTCGAATAAATCCAGCCGCCCCCCGCGGTCGATTCGCCGCAGCGCCTCAATCAACCGGCTCCGCGAAGCCGTGCGAACCGATACCACCGCGGTCCCGGCCAACAGCGTGACAAGTGTGCAGGCGACGATGAGGCCGGTCCACATAAAGACGATTACTTCCTCCGAATTGGTTGCTTCGGCCCGCTCAGGGCAACGGGTACATCAGCATAAATGATCTCGCCCGCCTCGCCGCAAACCATCGCCCCATCGGGCGCAACAATCATCGACGTGCCGGTCACGCCGCTCAAAACCCCGTCAGCTTCCGTACTCACGTCCGCCACGGCAATGTGAGCCCCGAATCCTCTGGCCGTCGCGACGATCTTCCCCGTTAATTCCGCTCCCCGCCCCGGCCCCCTGCCGCCCGCCGAAAGAAAGCACCCGGGACAAATCAGCAATTCCGCCCGCCCCAACGCATCATCAGACACCCCGGCCGCCTGACAAACTTCCCCAGCATGCAGCAGACCAATCGCGCCAATCGCCGTTTCCCGCACGTCCACCCCCGAAGCGCACGAAGTGAATGGCTGCTTTGCCCCCGCAAGCTCGCCACGCCTGACCGCCACAAGATCGCCATCGTGATCCAGCAGCGCCGAGCAAACCGCGAGCCGATTCGCGATGCGCTCAGCAAGGCCGAAACAGGCGAACACGCCCCACTGTCGCGCCCGATGGGCAATCGCCGCTAGCGTCGGCCCCTCAAGTCGCTCGCCAACACACGTTTCGCCCCGCGCCAACTCCGGCACATCGCAGAACGCCGGAAGCAAAATTAAATCCGGTGCCGGATCGGCCTCCGCCGCACGGTCAAATGCCGCCAACGCACGCTGAAGCGTCGTCGCCCGGTGCCCCAGCCGTACCACCAACTGAACAACGGCGACCTTCATCGCGTGCGCTTCCTGGCGGAGGCCGTTCGCGAACTCCGCATTCTCTCACCCTGAGAATACACAGCGCCGAGGCCCAGCTCCAATAAAATCTCATCCTCACGTCGATGCATTCTGGCAGCCTTCGACAACGTGACATCATCATAACCGCAAAGATGCAGGCAGCCGTGAACGACATACAGCAGCAATTCAAGCCGCCAGTCCCCGCCGGTCTCTGCCGCACGGCGCACCGCCACCGGCTTGCACACCACGAGCTGCGCATCCACAGCCCCGTCGTCGCCCTCGTTGGAAAGATCGAAGGTCAGTACGTCCGTCGTGCTCCCCAGCCCCATCCATCGCCGATGCAGCTTCCGCATCTCGGCATCATCCACGATCGCAACTTCAACCCGCCCGCCCCTGCGACCCTCTCCACCGAAAGTGGCAAGCGCCGCCCGGCGAATCCGGCCAGCCAGCCCACCCCTGGCGCCCGACACCTGCACCATCACCGCGGAATCGGCGGCCGCATTGCGACGCGAAACTTTCTTGACTTGGGTTGTTCGGCGATTCATGCCGTTCGGGCTTGTCCGGACACCGCGCTGTCCGTCGCCTTCGGATAGGCAATACGACCGTGGTGAAATGCGCAAAGACTCCTCACCAGGCTCTGCTCCACCTTGAAGAGTTCCTTCAGCGTGATATCGCTGTCATCGAATTGCCCGTCCATCAGCCGCGCCATCGAGATCTCGTGCACCACCGCCTCGATGCGGCTGGGCGTCGGCTCGTGCAATGCACGCACAGCCCCCTCAACGCCGTCGCACAACATCAAAATCGCCGACTCGCGAGATCGCGGCTTCGGACCGGGATACCGAAACTCCGTCTCGCTCACCGTCCTTGCGTCACGCCCGCCGGCCCTCGCCTCCTGCGCCGCCATCGCATGAAAATATCGCACAATCGTCGTCCCATGGTGCTCCGCGATGAACTGCTGAAGCACGCGCGGCAGGCGAAACTCCCGCGCCATCGCCAGCCCGTCCTTCACGTGAGCCAGGATGACCAAAAGGCTCATCGTCGGCGCCAGCCGCTGGTGAGCGCTGTGCTTACCCGACTGGTTCTCGACGAAGTACTGCGGCTTACACGTCTTCCCGATGTCGTGGTAATAAGCCCCCACCCGAACCAGAAGCCCGTTCGCGCCAATCTCCTCGGCCGCTGTCTCGGCCATGCTGCCGATCAAATGGCTGTGCTGCCATGTGCCAGGCGCCTTCTCGATCAGGTGCCGAAGCAGCGGCGTGCTCGTGTCGGCCCACTCAAGCAGCGTCAGGCTCGTCGTGACGCGCAGCGCTCGCTCGATCAGCGGCAGCAGCACAAGAACCACGCTGATGCCCGCCAGCGCCGCCAGCGCCGCAAATGAAATCTCCTTCACCAGCGTGCTGAAGACCTGCTGCCGCATCAACCCGACGAAGCACGTGCTCAACGCCGCCGCAAGCGCCGTAACACCGCCCACCTGCACCATCTTGAGCCGCGTGCGAATGTCGTGCAGCATCAGCGACACCGTCGCCGTCACCGTCAGGTGAACCAGGAACAACCCAAACCGCGCCTCCAGCGTCATGATCGTCAGCAGCGACAGCGTCGCCGCCACGCCGATTGCGAACGCCGGCGAATAGGCGATCGTGAAGATCGCCGCCGTCATCACGATCGTCGCCACGCTCCAGATCGGAGACGTGCTCATCCCCACCAGAACCAGCCGGTCCGCCAGCAGCATCAATATCAAAAGAACTGCCAGCGCCGTCGCACGCGTCGTGTTCCGTCCCACGCGAGGCTGCACGTGCATCGTAAAAACCGCCAGCCCGGCCGTGATCATCACGATGATCCCGAAGATTCCCGCCGTCTCCTTGATCCACTGCATCCGCAGCTTCGGATCGAGTTGGCGCTGGGATCGATAGGCATCCTGCTCCGCGGTCAGCAGACCAAGAGCCTCAGGAACGACGATACCCGCGGGAACCAGCCGATCGCCGACGCGGTAACTGTCCCGCACCGGCTCCAGCTTCCCCGCCGCCTCGATCTGCTCCCTGGTATATTGACGGTCGTAAACGTAAACGGCGTCGGGCTTGTCCGCGCTCGGCGCGATGGATCGTTTGACAATCGCTACCAGCGTCGGTCGAACCGCCGGCGAAAGCGCCTTGCCCACCGCCGTCTCAGCAAGTCTCTCAACGTGCTCTTCATTCACCGCGTAAGTGAGCCGCTCCTTGGAAACGGTCACGAATTGCCCGTCGCCGCGATCCAGCTCGACTTGGTTCGACGTCGTCCGGACGTCTCGCTCCTCATCCGCGCGCTCGACCATGTTCTGAGCCGCCGCGCGACGGACGATCTTCTGAACCTCGCGGCGGTAGGTCCCGCTGCCGGACTCGTCGGTCATCGACTTGATCGTCTCGAATGACGCCTCGTCAAGCGTCCACCGCGAACCGGAGGCGGCCGTGAACTTCTCCAGCGTCGCGGCGGCATTCACCGCGGCGTGCAGATCCATGAACTCCGCCTCAATCCGTTCGAGCAGCGGTTTGTTCAGGCGATAATAACTGGGCACTTCCTGCTGAGCGGCATTGCGCACCTCGGCAGTACGAAGGAGGTTGACCCGGTCGAATTCAACCCGCGAAAAGACCGGTTGGGTCAGGTTCTGACCGAGAAAGTATGGAAGCCGCTCCTGCGACGAAAATACGATAAGAAACGCCCCCGCGCAGAACGTCGCCGCCACAGCCATCGGCCAACGAAGAAACTCCCGAAAACGAGGCTGCCATCCATTGGACAGTTCGACGTTTCCGCGGCGAGGCTCGGAGATTTTGTTAACGCGGGGGGTCGGCACTTAGCGGGTTCCAGTCAATTGAAATCGATCTTCGACGGCGTATCTTGCTTGCGGGCTTCATTCTTCCAAACTTCAGCCGGCCAAGGAATTATAATGGTCCATGCCGTATGGCAACCATATCGCCCAAGCCGATCGGGGCCCTGACGATATTCCATGGCTGCCTACCGTCCTGAGCCCGATAATAACACACGGACTTGATATGTCACTCCCTTCCTGCCTGCAATCTCGTGCCTTAATTTTGGGCACTGGTAAAGTTTGGGTGGTACGGGCGTCTCGCCCGTGTCTTTTCAATCCAGACTTTACCAGCACCTGATTTTTGCCCCGCCGCTCATCGCGTACGATTGAGAAACGCTGACCCAAGATTCGAACGAGGCTCATTTTCGACATGCCCATCATCACCCTCACTACCGACTTCGGCCAGGCTGACCACTACGTCTCCTGCATGAAGGGCGTCATCCTCCAGTTAGCGCCCAACGCACAGATCGTGGACGTCTCGCACGCAATCCCTCCGCACGATGTCGTACGCGGCGCATTCATTCTCAGACAGGCATTCGACTATTACCCCGAAGGAACCATCCATGTCGCCGTCGTCGATCCGGGAGTCGGCACCACGCGCAGATTGATCGCCGCCTCCTACGATGGACAGATCGTCCTCGCCCCCGACAACGGTCTTGTCAGCCTGCTCCACCGCGACTTCGCCCTCGACGAGCTTCGCGCCATCACCAACACCCGGCTCTTCCGGCAGGAGATCAGTTCCACCTTTCACGGCCGCGACGTCCTCGCCCCCGTCGCCGGTCACCTGGCTCGCGGCGTCGGCATGCTCAACGTCGGCCCCCTCATCGACCAGATTGAAATTCTAAACCTCGATCCCCCGGCGACACTCTCCAACGGAGGCATCGAGGGCCAGGTGCTCTACGTCGATCACTTTGGAAACCTGATCACCAACATCGGCGAAAACGACTTGGCCGCCGCCGTCGGAGGTCGGCCGGACCTCAGCGTCTACGTCGGGCCCCTCCGCGTCGGCCCCCTCAGAACCACCTACGGAGACGTCAAGCTCGGCGAAATCGTCGCCATGATCGGCTCGACAGGCATGCTCGAAATCGCCATCAACCAGGGCAACGCCGCCGCCCAACTCCGCGCCGCCCCCGGAACCATCGTCATCGCTCGCTGAAGTCCCGCCCCAGCTCTCAATTCCGCGCGCACATGGAGCATCTATTTACTTTGCTATGCGAAGACCCTCACCCATCCCGCGCCCATACCATCCCGAAGCGCCGGCGAGGAAGTCACCTCACTCGAAAAAAGGAGCACGAAGCACGAGAAACACATCAACCCAACCCTCGCCCACTCGGCCCCTCTGTGTCACCGTCCCGACTCGATTTTCAAAGACTTACAAACGAAATTTCCCGAAACTTTCCGTTCCCGTTCGGGCATACACCGGTCCTGATTCACGTTGCGCGATTTCACGCAAAACCACCCAAAACGCGCATCGCCCCAACACACGACCGCCACAACACTTGCCGGCGTCCGCCAAAACTTTTTTCGCCTATTGTCACCTTCGATTCTGCACGACTTACGCGCCCCATTCAGAACCCCGACCGTCAGGCTTGCCCCTGGAACGAAGTGAAGGGGGGAGGGGTCACCTCTCGAATGCGATCTCGTCTTGCCGCCATGCCGAGTGTCGCCGCCCTTGCATCCGCGCTCACCCCGGGTCTCGCAAATTTCGACGTTTCGACTTTTCGACGTTTTCACGAAAAACCACCCCAAACGCGAACCGCCCCAACCCATGCCCGCCAAATGTGTTGGCACAATCCCCGCAAGCCTTGTGTCACTATATGTCACCTTCGATTTTGCAGGACTTGCGCGTGTGTACGGCTATTGTCTCCACGCTCTCGCCCCTTCCTACAGCCTACGGCCTGCAGCCTTTTTTCGCCTTATGTCACCTTCGATTTGAACGCCGTCTTCGATGGTGGAGAGAATAATCCCGGCGACCGACTCGACCACGAATCGAACATGTTGGATGATCGGGCCAAACACTATGATAAAGGCACGCGGATGACCCTTTCCCCGGTCCAATGAGGAACGATACTGCAATGAATAAACAACCAGCCGGACCGCGAGGCCTTGATCCCCTTTTTCGCCCCGCGTCCGTCGCCGTCGTCGGCGCCTCGCAAAAGCCAAATTCAATCGGCGGCGCCATCTTGGGTAACTTGATTCGTGACGGTTATTCAGGCCGGATTTACGCCGTAAACCCAAACGCCGAAACCATCAAGGGCCTCGCGGCTCATCCGACACTCGCCGCCATCGGTCATCCGGTCGATCTCGTCGTCATCGCCGTACCCGCGAGATTCGTCGAGTCGGTCGTCGATGATTGCATCGCCACCGGCGCTCGTGGAATTGTCATCATCACCTCCGGCTTTGCCGAGTCATCCGAGGAGGGCCGGCGAACCGAAAAGCGAATCATCGCCAAGGCGCGCGCTGCAGGCATTCGCACCGTCGGCCCCAACTGCATGGGCCTGCTCAACACCGATGCCAAGATCCGGCTGAACGTGACTTTCACCCCCATCTGGCCCCCCACCGGAAATATCGGGATTCTTTCGCAGAGCGGCGCGCTCGGTTTGACCATCCTCGACCACGTTCGCGAGCTGAACCTCGGGATATCCTCGTTTATTTCCGTGGGCAATAAGGCCGACGTCTCGGGAAACGACCTGATCGAGTATTGGGCCGACGATCCCAACACCGATGTGATACTTCTCTACCTCGAGAGCTTCGGAAACCCCCGGAAATTCGGCCGAATCGTGCCGCGGGTCGCCCGCAAAAAGCCCATCGTCGCGGTGAAAGCCGGCAGATCGGCCGCCGGACGAAGAGCCGCGTCGAGCCACTCCGCCGCCCTCGCAAGCATGGACGTTGCCGTTGATGCCCTCTTCGAGCAGTCCGGGGTCCTCCGCACCGACACCTTGGAATCCATGTTCGACGTCGCCGCCCTGCTGGCGACGCAGCCGCTTCCCGCAGGCCCGCGCGTCGGCGTCATTTCGAACGCCGGTGGCCCGGCCATCCTCCTCGCCGATGCCTGCGAGGCCGAGGGACTCAAGCTCCCCGAACTCGCCCCCGAGACCATCAACTCGCTGCGGGAGTTTCTTCCGCCTCATGCCGGATTTCAAAATCCCGTCGATCTCGTCGGCTCGGATCAGCCGGAAGATTTTCATCGTGCCGTTCAGATGGTCGGAAACGACCCCAACGTCGACGCAGTCATCGTCGTTTTCATTCCCCCCTTGCTGACCACGCGCCCGGAAGATGTGGCTGCCGCAATCGCCCGCGCGGCCAGCGAGATTCCTGCGGACCGCCCCGTGCTGAACGTCTTTCTTTCCTCGCGCGGAACGCCGGCCATGCTCGGTGCAGGCCCGCGCGGTCGAATCCCCTCTTTTCGCTACCCGGAAAACGCCGCCATCTCGCTCGCTGCTTCATATCGCCTCAGTCAATGGCGCCGTCGTCCGGAAGGACAAGCCCTCAAGTTCCCTGAGCCGACCGTCGCCCGCATCCGCGCAATCATCGAGTCGGCCCAGGCGACCGCCGCCGAGCCGGGTTGGCTCTCCGCCGACCAGACCGGCGAATTGCTCGACGCCACCGGTATATCAATGGCAAAGGCCGAGCTTTCTCCCGTCGAGTCTGCGCCTCATGCGGCCGATCGACTCGGATATCCCGTGGTGCTCAAAGCCATCGCCCCAGGTCTCGTCCACAAGAGCGATGTCGGTGGCGTCGTCCTCGACCTGGAGAATGCGGAGGAAGTCCGCGATGCCATTACCCAATTGAAGAGTCGCATGACAAAGGCAGGACTGAAGCTCGAAGGCGTGCTCGTCCAGCGACAAATCGACTCGGGCATTGAAATGATCGTGGGCACCGTCACCGATCCTGTCTTTGGTCCGCTCGTCGTCTGCGGCATGGGCGGTGTTCACGTCGAAGTGCTCAAGGACGTCGCCTTCCGGCTCACCCCCGTCAGAGACGCCGACGCAAAAGACATGATCGCCGGCCTCAAGTCCCTGCCGCTTCTGCGAGGTTATCGCGGCTCGCCGCTGGCCGACGAACAGGCCCTGGCCTCCACCATCATGAAGGTCTCCGCCCTCATTGAAGTCGCGCCGGAAATCGTAGACTTGGATCTCAATCCGCTCATGGTGCTCGAACCCGGCAAGGGCATTGTCGTCGCCGACGCTCGCATACGAGTGCAGTCGAAAGCCGACGGGTAATGGTATCGTTTGCCTCAATCCGAGCCGCGACCGCCTGCCCTTTACGTCGCAGGGCGAGGTCAAGGGTAAGGGAGCGGGCCAGTTGTGCTGGATATCCTCGATCCTCTGCAAAAAAACAAACGCAGCCAGTACCAACCGACGCAAACGGCATTCCCCACGTCGGCAGAGAATGCGTTCAACCCTCCCTCGCCTGAAGCGCAAAAAAGGAAGCGGCAGGCCGCGATGAACGACCTGCCGCTTCAATAGAAATCAACTCAGCCGATGACGGCTCGGTTCCTTACGGAACCAGACAGGCATCGGATCGGCCACCCAGGTTGGCCTTGGTGCTGTTCGGTGCCTCGTTGCCGGCATCAACGTTCTGAGTGCCCGACTCCGAGAAAACCGTATAGCAGTGGTCGCGACCTCTGGAAACAACACGAACCGTGGAGTCCACATTGCCCGAAAGGCCGACGTCCGGGCCCTTCTCGAAGGATACGTGAGAATCCTGGAACAGAATGTTCTGACCTTCGCGGTTGGTGTGGTTGTTGCTGTTACCGCGGAACTGTGAAGTCCGGTCCGGCACGATGAGTGAAGTACCGACGTTACCCTTGATGTAGGGGTTGGCGTCAGCCATGACCGGGAAGATCGGCTCCGAGCTGGTGCCGATGATCTGGCGATTCGGATCGTGCTGGTACTGATACCCGTAGCTCAGGTTGTTGATGCCGAGGAAGTCGTAATAGGCCAGCGAGTCCTGGGCCGGATCCGGCACGTCCGTCGTGCTGGGGCAGATAAACTGCTTCGGCGTGGTGTTGTTCTGCCGGACCAACAGCCACAGATCCGTCGTCACGGACGGAATGCCCGTCGTCGGCGGAGGCGTGGTTCGGTCCGCAGGCCGATACATGGCCATGTTATTGCCGGTGCCCGTAAAGACCTCGGCAACGCACGGGAAGACGCCCGGCTCGTCCTGCGCGTAAATGTACATCGCCTGGCCGATACCTCGCAGGTTGGCCGAGCAGACGGTGCGCTTGGAAAGCTCTCGCGCACGGGAGAGACTGGGCAGAAGAATCGAGATCAACAGTGCGATGATCGCGATTACCACCAGTAGTTCGATCAGGGTAAATGCCTTACGTCTTTTCACTTCGCTTACTCCTTGCTTGGCAGTCACTTCGTCACCTGACCCGCTCCCTTGTCTCTGGGCCGAGGCGAAAGAAACATCCTATGTATGAAACCAATCCGGCTGGTCCGACCCCATCGGTCGTGACCACCCTAACTTCGCGATCTCCCTGGACGAGGGCGACCGGCTAGGTGAGGCTCGGAACCGACTGCCAAATCCGTTCCGGACCTTCAACGATCGAGCCGAGATTTCCCACGGCGAAGCGCCAAGGGGCTCGACTGTAATGCCATCTCAATTCTTCGAGTCTTCAGCAAGCGTTGCGGGAAGGAAACAGCCGACGATCGCACATACCCCCAACTCCCAAGGAATCTGTGACATCCTCAGGTGGGATGAAACGCGATCTGTGACTGTCCGGGAAACTGTGGCGGTTTTCAGGCAGGAGCTCGGAATGACTCGCGGATGATTCGGCCTCCGCGCGGGCCGGAATGATTAATCGTCAATGAATGATAACGGTCGTCGCTCTTGCCTCAGTTACAAACCACAGAAACTCCCTAGCACGCACAAATATCTGATCGTGAAGTTACCCCCACGACCATTCCTATCTATATCGTACCATATTTGGCGTTACTGTCAATCAATAGCGGCCGGAATGACACTGTTTTTTTCGGGCGTTAGCTTCCGGTAACTTTATTCCGCCACGGTACCGCACGACCTACATGTGGTTCGCCCAGAGATTTCACGTTCGACCCAGTCAAGGAGTCGCAAGCATAGGCAGATACACGATTTACCGGAAATTCACACGTCTACTCGGGTTACCCGAATTCTCTCAAGGTCAGACTGGCCGATCCGTCGCTTGGTCGCACTTTGGAGATGAATCGGCAACGACGCCCCTTTCAACAGGGGTGGCTTTCCCCGAAGCGATCGAACCTCGTTTAGGAAGCCGAATGCAGTGGCATCACACGCCACGGGATCAACCCCGACCAAGAGTGTGTTGCAAGACACGAGTGCGTCCGGGTCAGCCTTGGGGCCCCCTTCAACAACACAACGGATTCCATTCATGATGTTGAGCCGCACCTTGCTTCGAATTGCGTCACTCGCAACGATCTCGGCGATCGCTGGGTCGCACGCGCCGTCATGGAATCTGGCCGGATGCTGAATGAGGCCGTGCGAGAGGTTTTTGAGGCAACCCGTCAGAGTCGTCATGTGGTGGGTTTTGATGAACGGGACGTTGATGATCGCCGTCGCCTGATCCAGCGCCGCGACAAACGAATCGCGCCCGCAAGCACCGAATTTCACCTTTTCATGCTGCCATCGCCGGTCTGGCTGTCTTGTTGTTCGGAGCAACGAAGGGTTCGTACCAACGGCTTCGAGAAGCATCAACTGCGACGGACTCCACCCCGCCTTCTGCAGTGACTCCACTAACTCCGTGGCCATCGCCCGAGTCGTGCCGATGTTCTCAGCTCCTGATTGGTTGAACTTAATCAAAATAACGTCATCCGGCTTCAAAATTCGATGCCACGCATCGGATGTATCTTCCTCGCCGGCAATCAACTTGACACTTTCTTCCAATGCATCTTTGAGGATGGTCCGATGCACGACGCTGACGGGCATCATTTGAGCGGAATACGCCCGGACGACGTGAGCAATTGGGAGCGGACTCGGCGTTTTGGCGGCTTCCTGTTCCGCCATCGCAGCGATGCCCCGCAGGTTGGAAAGACCGGCCGCTGCGCCGGCACAAATCGCGCGGCCCATGAACTCCCGCCGAGTCTGCTGCCTGGGTTCGGTCCCTAATTCGCGATTGCTGTCGTCACACGCCACGTTGACAGTCCTCTGTGCCCTGCTAGTTTATCGACTGTGATGATCATGAACCCGAAAAGAATGGCGGTCGCGGTATGACACAGCCCGTTTCTGCATCCATTTCCCAACTCCGAAAAGACCTCGAGGCCGTCGGGCAGGGGCACGTGTTTCGGTTCTGGGGTCAATTGGCGCCGGCAGCGTGCGAAGAACTGATCGCCGACCTTAGGCTGATCAACGTGGCGCAATTGCCGAAGCTGGCTCGACTGGCGGCTTCAGAGTCGAAATCGATGCCGGCACAGGCAGACCTGCAGCCCGCAAGTGTAATTCGCCGAGAGTCGATTTCGGCGGATATCGTGAAAGGTGGGGAGGCGTTGCTCGCGGCAGGAAAGATCGCCGCGTTTATTGTGGCCGGGGGACAAGGCACGCGGCTCGGCTTTGACGGCCCCAAAGGTGCATTTCCGATTTCTCCAGTGCAGGGCAAGACGCTCTTTCAACTCTTCGCCGAGACGATCCTCGCAACGATTCGAACTTATGGCGGCAAGATTCACTGGTACGTGATGACCAGTCCCGCCAATCACGTGGCCACCTGTTCGTGCTTCGAATCAAACGACTTTTACGGACTCGGTCGCGAGGGCGTTTCCTTTTTTCAACAGGGCGTCATGCCGGCATTCGATCGATCGGGCAAAATTCTGCTCGATCAGCCGCACCGCATTGCGCTGTCGCCCGACGGACACGGCGGTTCACTTCTTGCTCTGGCGACTTCGCGAATGCTGGCGGATATGGCCGCAAGAGGCGTGGAACACTTAAGCTACTTTCAAGTGGACAACCCACTCGTTCACTGCCTGGACCCGGCGTTCCTGGGCTTGCACGACGCTTCGGGTTCTGAGATGTCCAGCAAGACCCTTCCCAAGGCGGACGACCTGGAGAAGGTCGGGAATTTCGCTGCCATCGACGGGGCGCTGACGGTTATTGAATATTCAGACTTTCCTGATGCACTGGCGCACATGAAGAATCCCGACGGCTCCCGCCGATTTGACGCCGCCAACATCGCCATCCATGCACTTTCGCGATCCTTCATCGAGCGACTCACCGCGGACCCGGCCGCCTTTGCCCTTCCCTGGCATCGTGCCGTTAAGAAGGTTCCCCATGTCGATTTGGAATCCGGCGAACGAGTCGAGCCGACGGAGCCGAACGCGATCAAGCTTGAGTCGTTTGTCTTTGACGCGCTGCCACTTGCCCGCAACCCGGTCCTGATGGAGACTTCACGCGAAGAGGAATTCAGCCCGGTGAAGAATGCGACCGGGGTCGACTCGGTGGATACGGCAAAGCGAGACATCAGTCTGCGGGCAGCGCGATGGTTGAAATCGGCGGGGGTCCAGGTTCCGTTATCTTCTGATGGAAATCCGGATGGGGTTTTTGAGATCAGCCCGTTGCTCGCCCTGAACGCTCAACAACTCGCGGAGCGGCGGCAGTTGCCCGGAACAATTAAGCCAGGTTCACGGGTTTATTTTAGTCCCGATCCGTTAAGCGCGCAGTGACATTTCTGTTCCACCAGAAACAAGCTCGAAGACTGTTGGGGCTTCGGGAACCGTCTTTAGCAGACCGTATGTAATTTACTCGGATCGTTGATTTGCGGATGCGCAAGAACTTACGTCCTGGCCCGTGTCCCTTTCCTCGGTGCTGCGCACGCGGTAGAGCAATCGTTCCAGGAAGAGCCGATTGGACCTGATGATGTCCGCCAACAGACCCATCATGCAGAGCAGGAATCCCACGGTCACGAGAACGCCTGCCACCACAACGGACTGAATGTGACCTTTTCCTTCCCCTGCGAGCATGTAAAAAAAGTATCGAACCGCCAGGGCCAACCCGAATGCCATCGCCATTCCGCCTGCTCCGAAAAAGACGCGAAGCGGTCGATACATCGTGTACACGCGGAGAAGGATGACCAACTGCCGCAAGATGTATTCGCCGGACGATCCGAACAACCTGCTTGGCCGGGTCGCGCGATTTGTCCGGATGGGGACGTCCACCAGACGAAATCTCTGGTGACTCGCGGCCACGAGTGTCTCAAGGGAATAGGTAAAATCGCTCGTCACATTCATGCGCAAGGCGACCTCTCGCGTAAACGCCCGGAAACCGCTCGTTGCGTCCTTGAGTTCGGTGCCGGTCAGTCGCCGCATGAACCAACTCCCCAGCCATTGAAGTCGCTTCTTGATCCAGGAGAAGTCTTCCATGCCAGCGATGGGCCTCGTTCCAACGACCATGTCGGCCGTGCCCGCCAAGATCGGCTGCACCAGGTCGGTCACGCATTGACCGACATACTGGTTATCCGCGTCCGTGTTCACGATGACGTCGGCCCCGCGCCCTAAACATACCGCGATCGCCGCATCGAAAGCCCGGGCGAGGCCGGTATTGTGCGTCATGCGGACGACGTGATCGACGCCCAACTGCCGCGCTACCTCAGCGGTTCCGTCAACAGAGCCATCGTCCAAGACGAGCCATTCGACCTTGTCGAAGCCGGGCATGGTTCGGGGAAGGTCCGCGAGCATGGCCGGCAAAGTTTGGGCCTCATTCAAGCAGCAGATTTGAATGATGAGCTTCATGGAGACATTCAGCCGGCACAGCCGTCTTGGGCAATCGCCTCAGTTCGAGGTGAGGAACGAACTCGCCTTCTGCCGTCATGGTAACATAAAGCACCGACATGAAGCCTATCGACCAAGTGCCCAATGCCCCGGTATCAAGCGACGAGCGCGGCGCCGGGAGGCTCCTGATCCTGGTGACACTCGCGGCGGTCACCCTTCATGCCTGCGGATTGTGGAGACCCCTTATCGATCGGCACGACTGGGGATCGGCGCATCAGGCCCAGTTCGGCCGCAACCACGTTCGTTACGGATTGGCAGAGACGAAGGGGCGTTGTGTTTACAGCCTTTTTCAGCGCAAGCTGCCGGAAGCCAGGCACTATTATCCTGACCATCCACCACTGCTCTCGCTGTCACTGGCCGCGAGCATGGCAGTCGTCGGCACGAACGATGTGGCCGTCCGACTGGTGCCGGCGATATCCACCGTACTTGCCATTGTCCTGACGACCTCGATTGCCATCGGTCTCTTTGGTCGGCGCGTGGGACTGTACGGCGGCGTGGTCATGCTCGCGCTACCCATCTTTACCTATTTTGGCCGAACCGCATGCCACGAAACGCTGGTGCTGTCGTTCTGCCTGCTTGCGATGCGCGGATACCTGGGATGGACCTATGGTGAGCGGTTCTCGGGCGGCTCGCGGCTCAATGCGCTCGCATTCGCGATTGGCACGATCCTCTCGATCCTGACAGGCTGGGTCGCGTTCATTCAGGCGGGCGTTGTGGCGATTCATTTCGCCGTCAGCGTATGGCGGCGGGAACGCAGCGGGCGGCTTTCAGCATGGCTGCTTGTGACATTACCGGCGCTGTTCGCCGCCATTGTTACAGCACTGCACATCCTGTGGACGCTCAACTGGCAGATCGGCCACCTTTATGAGTTATTCGCATACCGCTCCGGCATCAAAAAGAGCGAGAAGCTGCTGACCACCGAAGTTTGGCTGGTGCAACAAGGCATATGGCTGATTCGCAATTTCACCACTACCGGGCTCGTCGTTGTGGTCACGGGGCTATTGATCGGCGTCTTGGAGAAGCTCAGCGAGCCGTTTCAGAATCGCCGAAAGCCGGCCGGTGGGCGCAAACTCGCCCGCAAACAGATGACCGTTACAGAGTCGTCAGCCGGCAGCGGAGTTTCCCATGTGATGTCGCGATTCTGGCTCCTCGGCTCAACGGGATTGTTGTTCGTTATCATCTTTCGCAGTGCTTCGCTCTTGCATGAGTATTGGTGGCTTCACTTTGCGCCATTCCTCGCCATGCTTGCCGGCGAGGCCGTCGCGCGACTCGATGCGCAGATATCTCGATGGTCTCCGGGATTGGCAGCCATCATCACGTTCATCGTGCTGGTGGGTATCGCGGTTGAAGGCGCAGCGGAAAAGTCCATATTCCACCATCGCCGACGCCTTCCAGCCGCGGCGTATGAGGCCTGTCAGTTCATCGCCGACAATGCCCCGCCTGATGCGATCATCTATGGAAACCGCAAGCTCTGGGCGACGCGTTCGTACTACGAGGGCAGCGTCCAGTTCCTGCATCCGCAGTTCTGCTGGTACATGGACCGCATGTATTACTACGTCGCAAGCGATCCGGGATTAAAGGGCATCGCGCCTCGGTGCGAGTACTACCTGTGGGTTGGATTCGACGAGAAGAATCGCCGTCTTGCTGAACGGTTAAGCGAAATGGGTGAGGTCGTTCGCCGGTGGCCCAATGCGATTATCTTTGATTTGACGGGCAAGGCGCGGCGCGGCGAGCGTGGCAACTAATCCCAGGCCCAGCGGTCCGCTACTTCCTGCCGAGCAGCTTTTCGAGTCGATCGAGCCCCTTGTCGATCGTTTTCATGTCCGTGGCAAAAGAAAGCCGAACGTGGGTGTCCATTCCAAAGGCGTCGCCCGGCACCATGGCAACATGGACCTCCTCAAGAATCTTCTTGCAAAAATCACCGCTGTTTTGAACGTCGAGTGCTGCAAACGTGCCCGAAATGTTTGGGAAACAATAAAACGCACCGTCCGGCTTCACGCAGGTGACGCCCCGCATCGCCATGAGGCGGGCGTGCATATGCATCCCCCGCCGCTCGAATTCGCAGCGCATCTGCTCCACGTGGTCCTGGGAGCCTATGAGCGCCTCGACCAAGGCGTGGTGAATAAACGTTGCCGTACCGCTGGTCGTATGCGATTGAATCTTGGCCATCGCAGAGATCAGCGGCTTCGGACCGGCTGCATAACCCACGCGCCAGCCGGTCATCGCGTGCGACTTGCTCGCGGCGTTAAACGTAATCGTCTTTTCGGCCCACTCCGGGCTGATGGTGGCGAAGCTCAGATTCTCACGGCGTTCGCCGAATCGCAGGCAATCGTACATTTCATCGGCGAAGACAATAATGTCTCGGCCGGCTAGCTCGGCCGCGATGGCGCGCGTCTCGTCGGGGGAATATGCGAACCCGCCCGGATTGGAGGGGCTATTGAAAACAACGACCTTCGTCTTCGGCGTGATTGCGCGGGCAATCTGCTCCGGGCGCACGCGAAGGCCATTGGCCTCGTCACCCATGATTGAGACGACCTTGCCGCCGCAGAGCCGCACCTGTTCCGGAAAGCTGACCCAATAGGGGCAAGGCAGGATGACTTCATCCCCGGGGTTCAGGATGGCGCTGAATGCCAGAAAGAGCGCTTCCTTCGCGCCGACCGTGACGATGACCTGGTCTGGTTTGTATTCCAATCGGTTATCGCGGCGGAACTTCTCGCAGACGGCGGACTTGGCTTCCGGGATGCCGCTGGAAGGGTTAGCGTAGCGCGTATATCCTGCGTCCAGGGCCCGCTTGGCTGCCTCGATAATATGCCGGGGCGTGTCGAAGTCAGGCTCGCCGGCGCCGAAACCCACCACATCCGTGCCGCCAAGCTTGAGTTCCGCGGCACGCGCCGAAACGGCCAACGTGGCCGATTCATTGAGCTGCTTTGCCCGATCCGAAATTTGCATCATGACTCGCTCTCACCGTTCCTGGACGCTTGTCCCGGGCTTCGATCAAATTCACCAAAGCCGGCAAGGACGCATCATACTATGATCTCGCACTTGTGGGTTCGGCACGATCGCGAACCGCGACGTTCGCAGCCGTTAACTGTAATCTTCACCGCGCCCCCGGGCAATCCGGAAGCGGCACCAAAGGACTTGGACTTTCATATGACATCCGCACGCGTTTTGGACGTCGGTAACTGCGACCCGGACCACGGGATGATCTCCGCGATGCTCCGCCAACACTTTGACGTCGTGATTGATCGGGTCATGTTCGTTCACGAGGCGATTGAAAGGATGCGCGCGAACACGTACGCGATCGTTCTGCTCAACCGTCTCATCTTCGCCGACGATAGTCCGGGCGACGCCCTCCTGAAAGAAGCCAAGTCGAATCCCCAACTGGCCGCCACGCCGATCATGATGATCAGCAATTTCGCAGAGGCACAGGCATCCGCCGTCGCACTTGGCGCCGTGCCCGGCTTTGGAAAGGCACATGTGACGGCCCCTCAAACGCGGGAACTACTCGGTCAGTACCTCCCGACGAAATAGTCCTCACAAAAGGGCTCGGCAAGAGCGTCTTTCGCCCTTGCCACGGAGGTCTTCGTGGTGCCCTTCGGATTTAGCGGATAGAATGTACTTGCGGCAGGACCATGTCCGACAAGAAGACCCATCGGCCGACTCACCCTGCCCACGGGCGCACGCAGCATGATCGAATCGCTAAATCTTCTGTCGATTGAAACACACCGAGGGTACAAGGCATCCTTGATTCTGGGTGTGCTGTGTCTCGTTGTCTTGTTCGCATCAAGAGTTTCGGCAGACTCAGAATCAGCCGATTCCCCGAAGCCCCGCACGGCCGCAGTCATCACCATCAAAGATGAAATCAACGATGTCACTTTCTCCAGCCTCGCTCGTCGCGTGGATGAGGCTCGCGAGAAGGGCGTCACTCTGCTTGTTCTCGAAATGGACACGCCGGGCGGATTGGTCTCCAGCGCCCTCGATATCTGCACCTACCTGAAAAACCTGACCGACATGCACACTGTCGCATGGGTGAAGCCTTCGGCGTTCTCCGCCGGCGCCATGATCTCGCTCGCCTGCAATGAAATCGTGATGGCCAGCGCGAGCAAGATCGGAGATTGTGCACCGATTCTGCTTTCCCCGACGGATGGGTTGCAGGAGTTAGGCGAAACGGAACGAGCGAAGATTGAAAGCCCCATTCTGAAAGAGTTTCGGGACAGCGCTCACCGTCGGCACTATGACCTCCATCTCTGCGAAGCCATGGTACGCATGGGCAGCGAGATCTGGTGGATCGAGAAAAAGGACGGGGGTGATCGGCGATTCGTTACCAAAGAAGACAAAGAGCAGCTAACCGCGGAAGAGGGCGGTGCCTGGAAACTGGTCGAGAAGATGAATGACCCGGTTACCGGCGAGGCGCTTTCGGTCCGCCAGCCCGTCGTTGAAGATCGCGACTTGCTTACCCTGACCCAATCCGAGGCTGTTGCATTTGGCTTTGCGAAAGCGATTGTCAGCAATGAGAACGAGCTGAAGGCCTTTTATCAGATATCCGGCGAGCTGGCCCGGCTTACACCGAACTGGGCGGAAGGGGTCGCTGATTTTCTCAGTTCCCCGATCATCCGGACAATCCTCATGATGTTGATCGGACTCGGCATTTATGCCGAATTCAACGCGCCCGGTCATTTTGTCGGCGGCGCCATCGCGCTGGCCGCATTGTTCGTGTTTCTCGGCGCACCTTACATCACCGGGCTCGCCGACATGTGGGAGATACTTCTTGTCGCCTTTGGATTGATTCTCATCGGGTTGGAGATTTTCGTCATCCCCGGGTTCGGCATTGCAGGAATCGCGGGCATTCTTTTTGTCTTTGTCGGTTTCATTGCGACCTTTGTGCCTGCCGAGCCGGGGCCGATCATCGTCCCCCGTTTGCCGGGCACCTGGCTGGGCCTCAAGACCGGCCTTCAAGTCGTATTCGGCGGGACGGCCCTGGCTATTGGCGGGGCTTGGGTGCTCAACAAGTTCCTCCCGAAAATCCCCGGTGGCAGATCACTGCTTCTCGCGCCGGCCGCGCCGACAAGCGCCGCAGTGGCGGGCATCCCAATGAGTTTTTCTGCGCCGAGCCCCATTGAACTTGGCGATATCGGCCGAACCTTGACCAGTCTTCGGCCGGCGGGTAAGGCGCAGATAAATGGGCGCCGCGTTGACGTCATTGCCCAGTGCGAATTGATTGACCCGGATAACGAAGTGGAAGTCGTTGACATCTCGGGCGGCCGTGTCGTAGTGCGGCCAACGAAGCGCTCGCAGGCCTGACTGGCCTTGGCTTGGATTTCCGTTGGTTGAATCGAAACATGAACGAGTGGTTGATCGGTTCTCTGATATTGTTTGCCGCCGGTCTCATCATCGCAGTGATTGAGGTCGTGCTGCCGTCCGCCGGCATTTTGGCGGTCGCCGCCATCGGGTGTCTGATCGGCAGTCTGGTTTGCGCGTACCAGTACAGCATGTATGCCGCCTGCGTCCTCGGAGTTATTGAGGCGGTCATCGTTCCGACCGTCATCGTCATGGCATTTAAGATCCTGCCAAAAACCGCGATCGGCCGACAGCTCATTCTGAGTGCTCCGGGCGAGTCCAAGCCGAAAAGGCTCGAAAACCCAGTACCTTCGCCACATGCCTCTGCGCCTGTCAGCCCGACACAAATCGGCATGGAAGGCAGCGTTGTCACCATGCTCCGACCCAGCGGCACGGCCGAGTTCGGAGGCCGTCGCGTCAGTGTTGTCTCCAGCGGCGAGCTGATCGCCGTCGGGGCCCGCGTCCGCGTCGTGCTGATCGAAGGTACGCGTATCGTCGTCGAGGAAATCCGTGACCCCGCGTCAGCGACCTGAATGCGACCCAACCAAGCGGGGATCGCAAACGATCTATAGCTTTGTCAACTAAGGAAATCATCATGAACGCTCCGATTCTCGCTCAACCGAATGACCTGGGCCAGTACATCTGGATGGGCGCCGGGTTCTTCGGGTTTGTACTTGTACTCGCCTTCGTGCTTGTGGTTCTCGCTTTCGGCAAGCTTTGGCTTCGGGCGCGATTCAGCGGCGCGCCGGTGAGCTTTGGCTCGCTGGTGGGAATGTTCATGCGGCGCGTGAACGCCTCGCTCATCGTGGACGCCCGCATATCCGCCACTCAGGCGGGCGTAGTCGATCTGGCGACCCCGGCGATCGAGAGCATTTTCCTGGTTCGCCGCAACACGAACGACGTTCTGGCCTGCGTCACCGGCATCATCACTGCTCACAAAGCGGGACTCCCAATCACCATCGATGAGCTCCAGGCGCACTTGTTTGCCGGCGGAGATGTCGGCAAGGTCGTGAGAGCGATGGTCGAAGCCAACCGCGCCCGAATCCACCTTGAGTTTGACGCCGCCCGCGCCATCGACCTCGCCGGCCGCGATGTCCTTGACGCCATTCATACTTCAGTGAATCCCAAGGTGATTGACTGTCCCCTGGCATCGCTAGGACCGGATGCCCGATTGGACGCCGTCGCCAAGGACGGCATTCGATTACTGATCAAAGCCCGCGTGACCATTCGAACATGTCTTGAGCGACTGGTCGGCGGTGCGACGGAGGAGACGATCATCGCTCGCGTCGGCCAGGGCATCGTCAGTGCCGTGGGTTCATCGCCCACTTACAAGGATGTCCTGGAGAATCCCGACAACATCTCGCGGAAGGTCCTTTCGCAGGGACTGGATGCGGCGACCGCATTCGAGATTGTCTCGGTCGACATCGCCGATGTGAGTGTCGCCGGCGTCACGGACAAAGCTAACGTCGGCGCCTTCCTGGATACCGAGCGTGCCCTTGCAGATAAGCAGCAACGGCAGGCCGAGGCCGAAGGAAAGCGTGCGATGGCCATTGCACGCGAAACGGAGATGAACGCCCTCGTCGAGGAGAACAAGGCGAAGCTGGTCCTTGCCGAGGCGGAAGTACCACTGGCGATTGCCGAGTCGTTCCGGTCGGGGAATCTCGGCATCATGGACTACTATCGGCTTCGAAATATCCAGGCCGACACCGGGATGAGGGATGCAATCGGCAAGGACGTCGATAAGGGCGCCGGCCCCAAACCGTAACGGGAATCCGAGAAACCTCGCAATGATGACAATCATGTACCTTGGAACGCTATCGGTGCCTATGCTGGCCGACAAGGACATTACGTCGCTGATTGCTTTCGTGCTCTTCGCCGTCATCAGCGTTCTTGGTAACGCCCTCAAGAAAAGGGCGGAATCGAAGCGCAAGCAGTCGGGTTCGCACCCTGACGAGGAACACGACGAGATTCCTGAACTATTGAGTGCTGGACCGGCTTTCGGCAGGACTATGCCTGAAGCCCCACTCACGTCTGTTCCACCCATTCCAGGGGGACCACATCCGGCTCGGGTGGTTCGGCGGCTGGATCATCCGACTGCAAAGCCGAATGACATTTACGATCTTGTGGTAGCTCAGATCGCTCGGAAGGCAGCGAAACCCTCGGTGCCCAGGACTTCCGCTGCTTCCCGACGCCCCATTGATCTGACGGCCTCAAAACCGCCCGACGACGTACCGAAGCGGCCCCTCTTGACGAGCAAGCGGGGCAACGGACTCCTGGACGCGCATACGCTCCGCTCCGCAGTTATCTGGTCCGAGATACTGAAGGCGCCTCTTGGCCTCCGCGACCTACCCAGCGGATGGCAAGGGGCAGAGGATCGGGCCTAGGCTCCGCACATTGGGGATTATCGCCCTTCGCTACCCACCATCGAATGCATGTGACAAGTGCATCTACGCACGGGAAGACCTATATTCAGTGGTACTTGTCCTGTTATAACATGTGACGTTGGACAATTAATGTTTTCTACCAGCAAACCTTAGTGCTCGTAACTTAGCCCGCCAATTTGGTTTATGTAAATTAACGATGAAAATCTAATGTTCCGAGAAACATTTATCGTTAGCTGAAATTTGCCTACTCAAATTCCTGTGCTATCTTCTACTTGTTCGCAGCAACCTTTGGCTCCCCCCGAAGAGTCGACCTACAGAACACGGGTCGACAGCTTGATAGATGGCTGAGAGCGAGCATCTATCGAGACCCTGGAAGTAGAACATTACCGTCTGCCCGATCCGACCGTCGGTGCGTCGTGTCATCCGGTACGTGGTACCGAGCGACCGTCCCCTGCCGGTAGAGGTCTGCCCTCGCGGCATTCGGTCCTTTGGCCCTTGGAGGCCGTGGGAGTCCATCCAATGTCAGCAGAAACCACTCACGTTGATCGCAAGCAAGCTCTCACCGTCTCGATGCGAGAGGTCTTTCAACCCAGTGCCCGGCAGCCGGCGCCAGCGGTCCTTGCCCGGTTCAGTCCGGAGGACCGACTTCGGCTGCGTCGCATCATCGCGGAGCCGATCGAGTACATCGATCACGTGCTGTTTTCCAAGCCATCGGCACTTCGCAATGCGTTCTCTGAGTGTCCCGAAGTCCTCGATGCGACGCGCCAGTGGTGCAACGCGTCGGATACCTCTGCCTTGCCCTCGGTCACTCTTTCGACGGATAACGAGGTGCGTCTCTTCCTTCGTCTGAATCACGCTCGATTGCGGATGATCGATATCCTCAAGCAGTTTGTCGGCAAGCGACTGACGGCGAAGGTCGCCCATGATCTTCTGGGCTGGCATGCCCAGGCCATGGCGGCGAGGTGCGAGATCGTCCAGGCCAACGTTCCGCTGGTTCTGGCGATGGCCAAGCGCACTCGCCTTGGCAGCGTCGACTACGCCGAACTCATCAGTGAGGGCAATATGGCCCTGCTGCGAAGCGTGGATAAGTTCGATTGCAGCCGCGGATTCAAGTTCAGCACCTACGCATGCCGCGCCATCCTCAAGAGCTTCAGCCGGGTCGCTATGCGGTCGAGCCGATATCGAAATCGATTCCCAACCGAGTTCGATCCTTCGCTGGAGAAGAGCGATTTTCTCGACCAGCAGAGGACGGAGGCGGAAGTCGGCTGCGTCGAAGATCTGCGAGGCATTCTTGCCCGAAATCTTGCCGAGCTGAACGAGGTGGAATCGAAGGTCATCAAGGCTCGCTTCGCCCTCTGTGCCGTGGAAGGCCTTCAGGGCGATGGCCCCCGGACGCTTGAGCAGGTCGGCATGTTGATCGGCGTGACCAAGGAGCGCGTACGCCAGATTCAGAATCGCGCCCTGGAGAAACTGCGGACCAAGCTTCAGGACGACTTCCTTGCGGCGTGACGCCAAACATGCTTCCGCATTAGTAACCGGCCGTGAAACCAGGAATTGAAGACGGCCGCGGGTGATTGCAGAATCGATCGGGGGATCAGATTCTTGAATTCACTCGCGGCCGTTTAGCGTTTTTACGCGGGCCATCACGAAGCCAGGTCACCGCCCGGCCCCCCGAATAGCGATGATGGGCCGGACTCACAAGTGAGCCCGACCCATCATCGAGGGTGGAGTGGGAGTTTAGACGGGACCGCCATCACGCGTCCCGGTGGAATCCGACTATCGAAGGCCTACTGCTTAGAACCCGTTCGCTCCTGGAACTGCTGGTATTTCTCGTACAAGTCAGGCCGTGACGTCTGCATCTCCGCAACATTGTTGAACCGTTCGACCAACTCGTCCTCACCATTGCGCGTCGTCACCTTCACCATGCCGTTCGGCTCGATCTCGAATCGGGTCTGGGGCTTTCCAAATACGAAGGCGTTTCCGTGCAGGTCCTTAAGCTCCATGAGATGCTCGTGGAGTTGCCCCTGCCAGTCGGCGGCATTCGGGTCCAACTTGGTCAGGAACTTAAACGCGTGAGCGCCGGCTTTGCCTTCCGGGCTGAAGAACATCGCGCAGCCGTTCTCATCGTTAATGGAGAACCGCTTCGACAAGTCCGGCTCCGCGGCCGCAAACTCCTCCTGATTTGGATAGGTATGGGTGGTGGTCGTTGTGTTACCGTCTTCCGTCTTTGTTCGCGTCACCGTGATCTGACCGTCGGCATCCGTGGAAATGCGGACTTCCTCGCCTTTCGACTTCTGCACGAAAACGCGGTTCTGCTGGCCATCGCCGGGGGCAGGAACCATGATGTTGAAATCGAAATCGGACACATCTGGTATGGACTTCCAGAAGTCGGGAAGGTTTTGAGAATTGAACCCATTGAAAGTCCAATTCCCTTGGTCGTCCTTCTGCAACATGCCGCTTCGACCGAAAACCCGGTCCTTCGCTAATTCTTCGACGTCGGACTGATATTTGAATTTCGGCATGGCATCGGCGGCCGGTCGGGCGCCGACGGTGAGCGTAAGTTGAACTTGCTGCGAGCCTCGCATGATCGTCAAGCTGTGCGATTGATTAGGTAGCCAGGACCGAACGACTTCCAGAAACGCACCGATATCGCCCGTTGCCGACTGGCCGTCCAGTGCGGCGATCACATCATATTGCTGAAGCCCCGCAACGTCGGCGGGCGAACCCTCGGCTACATTCAGGATCATCTGCCCCTTCTCATCGCCCAGTTTGAGATGCGCGGCGAGCGGTTTGGGAACCGGACCAAACTGAACACCGAGCCACGGACCGCCCGCGGGAAGATCAGCCGCCGCGGGAGCGACCATTCGCAGCTTCATCCCCTGGTGCTGAACTGCGTTCGGGTCAGCCGGCACACCGGCCACCCATACTCCGGCATCAGCGCCAGTGGTCATCGCGTTACCGTTCAATTTGATAATGTGCGGCGTGCCGCCCTCTCCCTCGGCCGCTGCGAGCGCCTCAATGACGACTTGCGTCGGCTGTGCGCCGTCGGCGGGGGCGACGATGTTGACCGCGGGCCAGTAGAAGCCGGCTGTGAGCATCAGAATGGTTTGAATTGGCAACATGTCCTAACAACTCCTTTTCGCGAATCCGGCTCGAGGCTGACGAACACCGTCGGCCGCAACAGCCGGATTCTCCTGAAGGCTCGCACTAGCCGGCACGACTAAAAATCGCCGGATATAGGAATGATCCGAGTCGCCTCGGAGTTCCTTTCAAAAATGTAGATAACGTCCCGATTTTTCTGGTCCTTAGCGCGGACACCAATGACGTCCCTCAGAACATCCTGCTGTCGCCGCGACGGCTGATAGCTCATATTGCGATAGTCAACAAACTGCGGGGAAACATCGGTCGAAGATGGATTGCCCATCGTTTGCGATGGGATTGACCGGCGTTGTTCAAGAGCAACCCGCCCATCGCCCGATGTACTCGCTCGCCACAAGTCGGGCAGGAACGACAGGGCGACGACGGCGGCCGCTGTCAGCACGGCGCCGGCAGCGGCGAGCCTGAAGCCGCCGGTGCGTCGTGGCGCGACCGCCGTCTTCGCATTTTGAGAATCCGCCTTAAGGGCCGCTGCAGCCAGACCATCGAGCCGCTCATAATCCGCCAACATACTTTGAGCGGCAGGCGACTGAGCCAGAATGGAATCCAGTTCCTGAGCGTCATCGAGATTCAGCTCGCCATCCAGGCGGCGGCAGATCAGGAGTTCAGCACGCTCGCTAACAGAGTCAGTGGAATTGTCGTGGCGATCGTTCATTCTCAGTTCACCTGCCCTCCTGCCTGAAAATCGGCAAGGGTCTCACGCAGCATCCGCCGCGCCCGGACCAATCGGGTCTCAACCGTGTCCACGGGCAGATTGAGGGCCTCGCCAATCCGGGCATAGCTCCAATCCTCAAGGTGCCGGAGCATAAAGGGCTCACGGTAGATCGCCGGAAGCCCCTTGATCGCATTGAGTATGCGGCGTTCATCTTCGACACGGGCAATGCGAAGCGCCGGTTCTTCTGCCTGTGTTGCAACATGCTCGCCGTTGTCCGGGAGCGAGGACTGTCGCTTTCGCAGCCGGCTCGACTTCTGCCCGGCGTCGATCGCGGCGTTACGGGCCAGCATGTACAACCAGCCACGCCAACGGGCGATTTCCACCAGGGTGCCAATCTGCTCCCATACGCGCATCCAGATCTGTTGGGCGATGTCGTCTGCATGGGTGGTGCTTCCGCAAGTGGTATAGATGACGCTGCGAACCCAACGGTCGTTTCGTCGCACAAACGCATCAAGTGCGCTCCGTTCGCCGCGCTGTGCCGCGGCGATCAGCGACTGATCGACCTCTTCTGGGGTCCCTGCCGCAATCACGTCCACCTCTGTCTTCATAGACGATGCCTACAATGCCATTCCTGTCATGATTATCGCTGTGGAGCAAGGGGTGGTTCGCTCGACCAGCCTCTGGAGTGGCTCAAGGCCCCATAACCGCTTATTGGCCGTGGGATTATGTCAATCGCAGTATGCCAGGGATAACGAGAATCGGCTTTGCGAGATCGATCAGGTATCAGATCGGCTCAATCAGGTCAGCCTTGTTGCCGTAGAGGTCCAAAAAGACGGCCACCTTACCGTAGGGCTCCACGCGAGGCGGCTCCATGAACTCCACACCGCGATCACTCATCAAACGGTAATCACGCTCGATGTCATCCGTCTCAAGAAAAAGAAAGACCCGCCCGCCAGTCTGATTTCCGACACGCGAGGATTGTTCGGCATTGACCGCCCGCGCCAGAAGGAACTCGGCCGATCCCTTGCCCGGCGGCGCAATTCGCACCCAGCGTTTCCCCCTGCCGAGGTCGGTATCTTCCAGCAATTCGAACCCCAGCTTGTCCGTGTAGAAGCGAATTGCTTCATCGTACTCGCGAACCAATATGGCGATCATCGCTATTCGCTGAGCCACGATGTATGCCTCAAAATCCGATCTGGAATGCCGCCCGTCACCTTTCTGACTGGTGCTATTTGTCTGACATGACTTGGCCGTGAGTCTGGCCAGGGTATCTCAATCTCGGGAGGTACTTCTCAATCTGTTCGCCATAGATGACCAAAGCCATCGTGATGATCGTCCATGCAATTGCGGTACACAGGAAGGGACGGTCATTTACCAGCACGTCGGTCGGCCCGGTCCGCTCTCCAAGCTCAATGACGGTCGCATAACGAAAGATGGCGTAGAACACGAGCGGCGCAGTGAATACGAGCGAGTGGAACGAAGTGCTTGGATCGAGCGTGTAGAGAAGGAAAGTGATGACCGCGATGCCGCCGCTGGTCGCCAAAAGCTGCGTAAGCAGACCCGGATTATACCGTGCGAGCGTGGCCCGATGCGCGGCCGCTTTCTCGCTTGTCTCCAACACGGCCAGTTCACAGCGGCGCTTTCCGAAGCCGAGGAATAGGCATAAGGTGAAGGTACAAATAATCAGCCACGCCGAAACTTCCACGTCGATTGCCTGGGCACCTGCCAGCGCCCTCATGACAAATCCCATGGCGATTAAAATGACGTCCAAAAGAACCTGGTACTTGCCCCATAACGTGTAGACCAGATTGAGAATAAGAAAACTAAGCGCCGTAACGGCGAAGCCGTCGGGGAGCTTCAGGGACCAGGCTAAGGCGACGATGGCCAGCAAGACGGCGATTGCGCCTGCCATCGCCGGGGAAATTGCGCCGCTTGCGACGGGGCGACGTTTCTTCGTCGGATGCAACGCATCTTCACGATAGTCGCGCATGTCGTTGAAGGCATAGACGGCCCCGGAGAGCAGGCAGAAAATCACAAATGCCGTGCCGCACAAAAAAATGGCTTCCGGCTCACTTCGGCGAGCACCGAACACCAGCGCCGCGAACAAGAAGACGTTCTTAATCCACTGGGCTGGTCGCAAGAGAAGTATGACAGCACTGAGCGTTCGGACCATGAAAAAGGGCTCCAAAGCCTGATCGGATAATGTACGGTAAGTATCGACTGGAGAATCGTCAATCGAGGGCCCGTTTAGGCGGAGACGCGATTTGCTCAGAGGTGGTCAATCATCCGCCAGAGGGATTTCATCTGTTTCACCGGCCTGGGGCGCGATGACGTGCGGGACCGGCATTCGAAGCTCGTGAGTTGCCGGGTCCGGAGTTTCAAAGGCTGTCTCAGCGAGAATCCGGCGAGCACGGACACCCAGGACAACTTGACGACCCGGGCGGGTCTTTGCGGGCCTTCGATCTTCGATGTTGAGCCTCTTGTCCAGACTTGCGCCGATGAGATAACGTGACTCTGACTGGCGCGTGCATCTCCTGACTGTGAAGGCGACGCGGATCGGTTTGTCGCACATGCTACGATAAGAGACATAACCCTTCATGCCGACTCTGATCGGCTTATCATGGATGACCGAGAAACCTGCGATCGATATGTCAACTAACGGACACTCGACCTGCGTACTGCCGCCGCAGTTCACGTCTGGCTCAAGGAGCACCCAGATTCCCACTATCGATTTCCTGGCCTCCTTGCGATGACTGCGCACCACGCGGTCAGTCGTGTTTGCGGTAATACGCGAGCCCTGTTCCTCGAAATGGCTATCCGGGGCATCCGATGAGGCTGGCCCCCTACAGGGCTCCAATGGGATGAGCCAATCGCTGGATGAGGCATGTTCCTTCCCGTCGTTCTCGATTTGGTTCGGACCGTCAGCCAAAGTATCGCCCCCTATTAGCGTCCAATCGCCATCGAAGCTCGACGGGTATGCACCATTGACTCATCGGACCCAGAGGAGCCCGACTTCCGATCAGCCGCCTCAGGTCCGAGAATTAGTGAAAGTACTGAACGCTCCCGAAGGGGCGTTCTGCGGATAACATTCAGCGAATCTGGTGGGCAGCAGACTGCGGTGAAGGAGCTCGGCGTGTCGTATACAGATTTGAGATCGTTCGTGGGCGCTCTGGAGAAGGCGGGCCAGTTGAAGCGAATCCGCACAGAAGTTGACCCGCTTTTGGAAGTCACTGAAATCGCGGATCGTGTAAGCAAGTCGCGCTGTCCGGAGGGATTGGGCGCCGCGCTGAAGACCGATCCAGTTCACGGCGGCACCGGAGGACACGCGCTCGTGTTCGATCGCGTGAAGGGGAGTCGCATTCCCCTGGCAATCAATCTCTTCGGCAGTTACGCACGAATGCGCATGGCACTGGGCTGCGAGGATTTTGAGAGCCTGGCCGCCAAGGTCCAGAAGCTCATCAAACCGGAACCGCCGACATCGTTCATGGAGAAGATGAAGATGCTTCCGGAGCTTGCAAAGATCGCGGGCTTTGGCCCGAAGGTCGTCAAGCGCGGTATCTGCCAGGAGGTGGTCCACACCGATGATGCCGATCTTCTGGCACTTCCGATCATCAAGTGCTGGCCCCACGATGCCGGAAGCGACGAGGATGTCATTGTCGGACGGAAACAGGCGGCGCCGATGTCCCAGGCTTCAGGCCCAAGGCCCCGGGACGCCGCTCAAGGTCGATACATCACGTTGGCAGGCATTTACACGACCGCTCCCGACGGCAGCGAACCGAACATCGGAATGTATCGCATCCAGGTCACGGGTCCGAAGTCCGCGATATTCCATTGCCACATGCACCATGATGGAGCGCGACATCACCGTATGTGGTCGGCGCAAGGCAAGGATATGCCGGTCGCGATCGTCCTCGGAGGCGAAAGCGTGTTGCCCTATGCGGCGACTTGTCCATTGCCGCCGGGCGTCAGCGAGCTTCTCTTTGCCGGATTCCTCAACGACGGCGGCATTCCGCTGATTCCGGCGAAAACGATCCCGATCAACGTGCCTGCAAACGCGGAGATTGTCATCGAGGGCTTCGTGAGTGCGCGCGAAACCGCCCGTGAAGGCCCATTTGGGGATCACACCGGCTTCTATAGTCTTGCGGATGCCTTTCCGACGCTTCGCGTCACGGCCATTACACACCGGGAGAACCCGATCTACCCGACCACCATCGTCGGCCTGCCGCCGATGGAAGACTACTACATGGGCAAGGCCACCGAGCGCGTCTTTCTGCCGCTACTCCAGATGGTTGTGCCTGACATCGTGGACTACAACCTGCCGCAATGGGGCGCCTTTCACAACTTCTGCTTCGTCCAGATTCACAAGGAGTACCCGCTTCAGGCGCGAAAAGTCGCCAGCAGCATCTGGGGCGCCGGGCAGATGATGTTCAGCAAGTTTATCGTCATCGTTGACGACGACGTGGACGTACACGATGAGCAGGCGGTCATGTTCGCGGTGGGTGCAAATGTGGACCCTCGACGTGATACGTTTGTCGTGGATGGCCCCATGGATATTCTCGACCACGCTGCGCCTTATCTTGCCGCCGGGAGTAAAATGGGCATCGACGCGACTCGCAAAATCCCTGGCGAAGGCGTCGTGCGCGACTGGCCCCGGCGGCTCGTCATGTCTGACGAAATTCGCGGGCTTGTAGACAAACGCTGGCGCGAGTACGGAATTGACGGATGATTGAGCGATACGGTCTGGACGCCGCCAGAGAAAAGTTGCCGGTGCCCGCAAAGCCGCTGCACCTCTGCCCCAGCTGCGACTACAACCTCACGGGCCTCATTTCGCGACGCTGCCCGGAGTGCGGGGACAGCTTTACGCTGGATGATGCGCGACACCGTGGGATCGAGACTTCCAATGACATGCGAAGCTTCGTCCGCAACACGAAGTGGGATCGCACGCGGAGAGCGATCGGCATCAGTCTGATGTGTATTTCCTTCGTGGTCGTCAATTGGGTCCGTGTGGGCCCCCTGGGCGGGCTCAATATCTATACCGACCGCTTTTTTTCCTTCGCCGGCTTCATGCTGTTGTGGTTCATCGCCTCTTCGCTGGCCATTGGGGCCATTGTTCGCTTCTATCTCGATCTCAGATGGGCATCCGTCGTACTCGCCGTCGGCATTCTCTGTGCGGCGGCGGCGGTAATTTGCTTAATCTGACCGCGTTGCCTTCAAACATTTTATTACGATTGAACGATTTCTCGCCGCGTGCGTCGTCGGCTAAAATACCCCCGCAATGGCCGACACCGCCTCCAAGCCCCTGGTATGGGATGAGTCACGACTTGCCGATCCGCACGGTCAGCCCGACAAGGCTGCGCGCGTGCAGGCGATGTTCGATGCCATTGCGCCGACTTACGAGAAGGTCAACAGGTGGCTGTCGCTTGGGCGGGATACGATTTGGCGAAGAAGGGCCGTCGAGTTGGCCGCCGTCACGTCCACCGACCGAGTCATCGACCTTGCCTGCGGAACCGGAGATTTTGCCCGCGCATTTGCCGCGGCTCATCCAGGCGGCGTGGTCGGATGCGATTTCTCATCCGGGATGCTGAGGCGAGCCCAAAGCCGCACCGGTTCCGGGGGCGACCGTCGAATCCATTGGTATCAGGCAGATGCACTTCATCTCCCGTTCGCGAATGAGTCGTTTAACATCGCGAGCTGCGCGTTTGGTGTCAGAAATCTTCAAGACCTGGGACGGGGCTTCTCCGAGGCATACCGCGTTCTGCGTCCCGGGGGCAGGTTCGTGATACTCGAGTTTTCGACGCCGCGAGCGCCGCTGCTTGGCAGGCTCTACATGTTTTATCTGTCCCGCGTCCTTCCCTTGCTGGCAACACTGATCAGCCGCGATCGCACAGGCGCGTATCAATATCTTCCAGCATCCGTCTCCACTTTTGTCGACGCCGAGGGAATGGCGAAGCGCCTGACCGCGGCTGGCTTCGCCCGAGTCGGACATCATCGGCTGACGCTGGGCGTGGTCACGATTCACCTGGCTTGGAAGTCGTGATGAGCGATGTTCCGTTTACTTCGCAGCCTCTGGAAACGCCCACGCACTTCGTTGACGTTTGGTCACGGACCGCGCCGAAGTATCGCCGCCGCGCCGTCCTCATGCTGTGCCTGCTTGCACTTCTCTTCGCGGGCCTCTGCTGCTTCATGTTCTGGCTTCGGACCGGCGCCTATGCACCCTGGCTGTATTCCGGCTACGCAGATCTGATGTACCGTTCCCTCAACCCCTCCGGGCAGGAGCAGGTCACCCTTTCGCAGTTCCTGCTTTTCCCCATCAGCGTTGATGCAGTGCCGATCCACAGTGTCATCGTAGGACTCTTGTTTGCTTCGACGTGCTCCATCCCGATCCTCGTGTCGATCCTCTACCGCCTGCCTTTCTCGACGCTATTTGCAGCCATGGTGATCTTTCTGGCCGCCATGCCATGGCTTGGCCTGACGATCCTTTTCGGCTGCTTGTTGGCATCGCTTCCCAGGTTCCGGTTCTCCTTTCGCTTCGCGTCGGCACTACTCGGCCTTGTGCCGGTTGGAATCTACTTTGTCTCCGCCTCGTGGGAACCTGCGGGGTCCAGCGGCGTGCCGATCCAGAACAAGGCGCTGATGTACGCGCCATGGGTCTTGGCGATCCTGACTTCTTGTGTCATCTGCGCACTGGCACTGGCCATTGCCCGATTGATTGACTATCGCCCGGGCGGCGTCCCGCCTGTGCTGGCCATCGTTTTCGCGATTCCCGTCGTGTTATTTCACACCCAGGTCGGCCGGGACGAGTTGGAGTTTCGCATTCTTGAGCACGATCTCGGCCGGCAAAGCGCCCGCATGTTTGCCCCGATCGACATTTCGTCGGAGGCACACCGCCTCGCAACCAACGATTGGGGTTCCCACTCGGAGGACTCATACGAGGCCATTTACCGAGAGAGGCTGAGGAAAGTAGCGAATCGAGTCGTCGTAAAAGCGGAGGACGATCGGGCCTGGGCCATCGTTCGCTGCGACGAGTTCCTTAAGCACTTCCCTTGGTCTCGGTATGCGGCCGCGGTTAATTTCCTAAAAGGCCAGGCTCAGGATGCGAGAATCAACCAAGACCGGTTCTTGGGAGACTTGTGGCTCGAGTTTCGGGTGGATCTGCCCAGCGTGTCTTCGCGTCATACCTGGAGGTCGATTGAGGAGGGATACCCTGACTCATCCCTGGCAGCCGTCGCCGCGTACAAGCTCGCCATCCTCGAAGCCCAGTCCGGGCGGCTCGATGAGGCCCTCCAACTTCTTGAGCCGCTGATTCAACCTGCCCAGCCGGCGACCTCCACGCGCCCAGCCGGCGGACCGCAACTGCGTCAGTCTGTGTTTCAAAAGGCCGACCCGGCCGCCGGGCTCGGCGTCAATTTGAAGCTCGCACGACTCCAGGCTAACAGGCTTCATGAAATGATTTTTACTTGCCGGCCGGATCCGGTGACTCACTATTCAAACGTCTTCGCAACACCGTCGTGCGATGTCGATCAGATGGTTCATCCGCTCCAGCTCATGCTCCGTTTCGACACGACTTCGCCGCTGTACCGCGAAAATCTCGTCGCGCTGATAGCCGCCTTTCCGGATTCAATCACGGCGGACTATGCCCGAATCAGGATCGAATTGCTGGAACGGGCCATCAGCAGGCGTATCATCGGTCTTCGCCAAACCGTGGATAACCTCCAGGGTCGCCCTGCGGCTGCGGAGGCGCGCATGCGCCTGGCGGAAGTCTTGCAGGAAGACTCACTGGTCGCCGAAGCCCGCGCGGTACTGACGGAATTGACAACCCTGCAGCCCGATAGCTGCTGGTCGCTGGAGGCCAAGGAAAGACTTGCCTCCCTGTCCATGATGCAACGAGAGTCGCACGCGGAACCGGAATAATCGCCCATGTCCAAAAACATCGTCGTCGCCGTCAGTGGTGCCAGCGGAGCGCCGTATGCCGTTCGGCTGCTCAAATCGCTGGTCGAAGGTGGGGCCCATGCCCACGTCGTCATCTCCCCGCACGGTCGGCAGCTATTCTCTGATGAACTCGACATCGCCGACCCGACTCCACAGGTCTTGGTGGGCGAGGCATGGGCCTCGTCAATCACGGCCTACCCCTATCGCGACGTCGGAGCCAAGCTTGCCAGCGGGTCATTCCTCACGGACGGTATGATCGTCTGTCCGTGCAGCAGCAATACCCTCGGCGACATTGCATCGGGCACGGGCGCGAATCTCATCTCCCGAGCCGCCGCCGTCCACCTCAAGGAAGAGCGCCGACTCATCCTTGTACCCAGGGAGATGCCTATCTCGCAGATCGAGTTGGAGAACATGCTCCGAATCAGCCGTGCCGGAGGTATCATCTGTCCCGCGTCACCGGGATTCTATCTGCGACCGAAGTCGATAGATGATCTTGTAGATTTCGTGGTTGGAAAGCTCTGCGACCTTATCGGAGTGCCGCACCAACTCAACACCCGGTGGGAGCCGAAGCGCGTTCCGCATGTTCAGGCGTAAAAATGCCACGCCCGACCGCGATCTATGCATACCGGAAAAGAAACATGACACACCAAGAACTCGCCGAGCGAATTCGCTCCGTGGCCTACCTTGAAGGCGACTTCACCCTCCGCTCAGGGAAGAAATCCACCTTCTACGTGGACAAGTATCTCTTCGAAACTCAGCCGGACATTCTCGCTGAGCTGGGTCGGCTGTTTGCAGGGAAGGCCTCCGCAAGAACGACGCTCATCGCCGGGGCCGAGCTTGGCGGTGTCGCCCTTGCGGCAGCCGCGTCCATGGCGGCGGGCAAGCCGTTCGCCATCATCCGCAATGCCAAGAAGGACTACGGCACGAGCAAGATGTATGAGGGCAAAATCAGCAAGGGTGACGTCGTGCTGCTGGTTGAAGACATCGCCACCACCGGCGGGCAGGTTCTGGAGGCCGCGAAGACGATCACCGAGGCAGGAGCGACGGTGGAGAAAATCGTCGCAGTGGTCGATCGCGGTCAGGGAGCCGGGCAAAACATCCGTGCGGCGGGGTTTGCATTCGATTCTCTCTTCAACGCCGCAGACCTGCGCCTACCGGCTAGATCTTAATGTGATGTGTTCTGGTCGCGCGAATAGTCAGGCCATCGCCGCCTCGGCGGGAATCAATTCAAGCTCGATCAAGGCGTTCAGCGCCGCCTTCTGCTCGGCGTCCTTCTTGCTTGGGCCCCAGGCGCTCTTGAATCGACGGCCACCAATGCAGACTGCAATCTCAAAGCACTTGGCGTGGTCCGGCCCCTTTTCGTCGAGCATCTCGTATGACGGTGTGTCGCCGCTGTTCTTCTGGGCAAACTGCTGAAGCTGCGACTTGTAATTGTGCTGATGCTCACTGGCGACCGCGGCATCGATGTGACTGACGAAGTGCTTGAGAATGAACTCCGAAGTCCGCTCGAGGCCGGCGTCGAGGAACATCGCCGCGATGAACGATTCCAACGCGGCAGCCGAGAGCGACGTCGGCAACTTTGATCGACCCGCGATCCCATTCCCGAGATACAGGAACTCCGGTAGGCCGATTTCCTCGCTGATCTCACTGCACGTCTTACGGGAGACCACCGACGATTTGATCTTGGTTAGTTCCCCTTCGAGATACTCGGGATACCTATCGAACAAATATCGGCACACCACCATGCCCAGGACGGCATCCCCAAGGAACTCCAAACGTTCATTGCTTTGAAGGCGGGTCGTGGCAATGGAAGCATGAGTGAGGGCCGACGCAAGGAGGGTGGGATCGACGAACTGATAGCCAAGGCTTGCCTGGCAGCGCTCGAGCGCGTCGTTATTCATAAAATCGACCTGCTGCTGAATCCAGGCCGATGTCGAAAGCCGCGCGACCTTGCTGGGCGCCGGGCGATTTTCGGCATGAGCCTCGCCGAATGTAGCGGCCGACGAGATGGACCGAAAACCACATTCGACTTCCTCACTATACTCTTCGGTAGCCTTCGAGGTCAACTCCACTTACATTGATTGACATGAATGTCATCGAATCAACCTCCCAGACGGACGCCCTGCCCTTCCTGACCGCCGACGTGCCCGCGATGCCCGGGGCCATCAAGCGCCGGTATGAGGACTTCCTCGTCGAGGAGATTCCAGCCTACCAGCCCTGCGGCAGCGGTGACCACATCTATTTCACGATCGAAAAACGCGGACTCGCCACCATGAGGGCCATCCACGATATCGGCCGCGCACTCGGTGTTCAGTCACGCGACATCGGCATGGCGGGGTTGAAGGACGCCCGGGCAGTCACTGTTCAGACGCTGAGCATTGAGCATATCGACCCCAAGAAGATCACATCCCTCGACATACCCCGCATTCGCGTACTTGCGGTCAGTCGCCATGGCAACAAGCTCCGAATCGGTCATCTACGGGGCAATCGCTTTCGCATCAAGATGCGAGACTGCGACCCCGATCGATTCAATGATCTGGAGTGCGTTCTCGAGACACTCCGCAAACGAGGCGTCCCGAACTTTTTTGGCAGCCAGCGATTCGGCTCGCGCGGCGATACCGGCACCATCGGACGCGCCGTCCTTCGGCGCGACGCAGGACTTGCAATGGACTTGATGCTTGGGAAGGCCGGCCCCCACGACACCGGCGAGGTCCTGCGTGCCCGACAGCTGTATGACTCCGGCGAATTCGAGGCCGCCGCCAAGGCTTGGCCATATGGCTTCCGCGACAATGCCCGGGCATGCCGTGCAATGGCCAGATCCGGCGGCAAGCACAAGCGAGCATTTCACGCAATTGACCAGCGACTTAGAAAGTTCTTCGTCAGCGCCTATCAGTCCGAGTTGTTCAACCGATGCCTGGCCCAACGGCTTGACCATCTCGATCGTGTGATGGAGGGCGACCTCGCCTGCAAGCACGAGAATGGTTCGGTGTTCCTGGTGACGGACGCCGCTGCCGAAGCGCCCCGTGCCGCTTCCTTTGAAATTTCCCCGACCGGTCCCATCTTCGGCGTGCGCATGACGGGTGCGCAGGGTGATCCCGGCCGCATCGAGCAGGCGATTCTCGACGAGGAGCAAATCACGCCCGACGATTTTCGGACCGTTAAGGGCATGAAGGTCCACGGCTCGCGGCGTCCCTTGCGATTCGCGATGAAAGACCTTCAGATCGATCGTGGGAGCGACGATCACGGCGCATACGTTGAGCTGGCATTTGCCCTGGACGCGGGCTGCTATGCGACGACGATCATGCGGGAAATATGCAAGAGCGACCTGCAGGAAGGGCTGGACAACGAAGGTGGCAGCGACCGCGAGGCAGGAATCGCGGAGATCGAAAACTGATGCCTGCGATCGGTCAGGATCGGCACACTGATTAAAAAAGTCGGAAACCTGTACGGCTCGCGCCTACGGGCTTCCGACTTTGATTGTTGGGGCCCACTCCACCCTGATAGTTGATAGGCCTCAACCTTCCTCCGCCTCTTAACCATAGGCTAACGATTTTCATCGGCAAAGTCAAAGTTTGAGGCGTCGAATTGACGGGGAAATCCTGCTCTCTTGAATCGCAGTTGGCGATTCAGGGCCGTGATTGACCAGGCACTGGGCCCGCCGTATCAGCCCCTTGAACTGACGGCGTGTTCTTCAGGCTGACGCAGCTTTTGGCGCAGTGTCTTGCGATCTATCCCCAGGATACGGGCCGCATGCGTCTTGTTGCCCTTTACTTTTCCCAGCACATTGCGAATGTGAACCAGCTCGGCTTTTGCAAGCGAGCACTCGGAGTCCAGACTTGTCGCGGCCATTGAAGTCATCTGTGACCGTAAGTCAGCGGGGCCGATTGACTCGGAGGGGTGCTTAAGCACAAGTTGACGAAGGAGGGTTTCCAATTCGCGTACGTTGCCCGGCCACTGATACTGCTGCAGCACCGAAATCGCCGCATCTTCCAGTAACGGCGGCTTGCTGCCGTACTCCGCTGCGAGCTTCTTGACGAACCAATCGGCGAGCGGCGCGATGTCTTCCGACCTCGCCCGCAATGGCGGCAGGTCCAGTCGCACGGTCGCAGTCCGCTGCAGCAGATCGGATCGAAGCAACCCCATCGCGACAAGTCGGTCCACCTCCGGGGATGTCGAGGCGATAATCCTGGTTGCTACCTTGCGAAGCGAAGCGCTCTCGCGACCGCTGACGCGCCCGGTCTCAAGAAAATGCGACAATCTGGCCTGAACGGAAATGGCCAACTCTGAAATATCATCCAGAAAAAGGGTCCCGCCCTCGGCGGCTTCAATCAGCCCGCGACGGCCGTTGCCAAATAACTCCGTCTCACCCAACTGGCGTGGCAGCGAGCCGCAGTCAACCGCTACGAATGGTCCGCCGGCGAGTTGCGAAGAGTAATGGATCGCTCGGGCTAGACGCTCCTTGCAGGTTCCCTGCTCTCCCACAATGAGAATCGGCGCTGTTCCGCAGGAAGCCGCCGGAACGCGACAAAGAACGTTCTTGAACGCGGAGGATTTGCCGAACAGGCCCATTGCGTTGAAGAAGGCTTCGTCCGGGGGCTCGGACGAGCTCGATTCGCACATAGCAACAAGTCGGCGCTCGCCCTCTTTGCGGATTTCCGTCATCGCCTTGCCTCCCAGAATAAGGGACCTTTCGTGCTCATGGTTCGCCTTGTGGAAATCGAGTTAGACGCTGCGCGGCAGTTCGATCGAAAACCCGATGTGGATTAAATAACTCGCCTGATTGCGACACCTTCGGGTTTCACGGCCGGTCGGGTCTGACTGTTTCCGCAGAGCACATTGAGCAAAACTCGTACCACAGGCGGACCGCACCCCAATCCTTGGAAAACGGCCTTCAGCCCTGGGATGGTGGCTGTGATGGGGATTTTTTCGCCGCCAGACTCGGGTTATTCCGGTGTCGCGACCCGGTTGGCCCGATCAGGGCTCATTGAGATGCACCGACAGCGATACAGGATGCACACTGGGGCCTCGTCCTTCGGAATTGTCCCGAAAAAGGCCCTTCAGGAGACCTCCGAAGCGATCCCGTCCGTTAGCACCAATTGCCGCACCGAATGGAGCCGAATTAAGTGGGCGTTTCACAAACGAGAAAGGCTCCGCCCATGCAAGATGGACGGAGCCTTTCGTATGATCTCAAGTCAGGACTATATGGCCAAGCCAGATCGATTCATGCCCCTCAGAGCGGCCTAAGGCTCGCTTTGCGGGATACCCAAATGGGCACCGCCGCCCAATAAAGCCCTGAATCGCCGGAACAGGGGCTTCGTCAATCAGCGACTTCGGCGGCGGAGGCAAACAAGGCCGCCGATGCCAAGCAGCGCCAACGTCGCGGGTTCGGGAGTCGGGTACTCGCTGAGGACGAAGGCAACATCGTCGCCGCTCAGGTCGACCGAAATCACCAATTCGCCAAGTCCCGCACCAGGGAAGAACGACGAATTGTTGAAGACAAGGCCACCATCCGCCCAGAGGTCCGTTGCCCGGCTCGGATTGCCGCCAAAAACGTTACTGGGATCCATAAACATGCTGTTGGTGAAGGGGCTCATGCTGAACCCGGCGGAGTCGATCGTGTCAAACCAGACGTTGCCGCCCGTTCCGACCGTCATGTGATAGTCGGTCCAGTGTGTGCCCGTCTGATTCGTGACCGATTCATCAAGGATCACGATATTAGGGACCGTACCGGCATCGCCGCCGATTTGGCGGAAGATGATGTCCAGGCCCGGGAAGTTACCATTCGGAAGCGGCGGGCTTCTGAAGTCCTTCGAGAGCTCAATGGCAATAAAATCGTTTCCAACCGTGTCCACGTTTATGCCGATGGCTGTGGGGTCGCCGATTTCGACTTCCCATCCGCCGCCAAGCTTGACCGTCATTCCGGCCTGAGCTACCGACGCCACCAAAAGGCAAGCAAAGGTCAAGCAGGCTGTCACATGCGTTCGCGTCTTCATTCTTCCATCTCCTGACTTCATCTTATTCACTGGCCGGACCAGAGTTTAAACTTCGTTCCCCATTCGCACGCATCGATGATCGACGACCCCGTCGCCGATTTCTGCCTCAATTACGAAAATCGAGGCCCTTGGCCGGGGCAGAACCGGCCAAGGGCTCGAATGTCAACTAAATCACTGGCGCTGAGCACCAGTCGCCTGAACAGGTCCGTTCCTTCGACCGGAACCTGTCCCGCCGCCCGGAGCACAGCTGACGTTCAACGTGTAGTTGCCCGTCGTGCCATTGAAACCTGAAACACGGATGTAATAAGTCGTTCCGTTAGTAACCGAGAGCGTCGCGCGTGACTGCAGCTCGTTACCGCCGACTCCGTCGCAGTTGAAGTCGTCGTTACAGGCGAGCTGTGCCCCGCCGGTGCATGCACTGAACACGGCAATCGTCGTGTCAAACGCACTGCCGCACAGGTCGAACGTCGCGGTGCCGGTGCAATCCGCCGTCCAGCAGTGCCAGACGTCGATTGTATCGTTGAAGGCACATGCGGTGATGTCAGTGCCCGTGGCTCCCTCAGTCGTCCCGTTAACCGGAACGCCCGTCACGACCGTCGAGCAATTGTCGCACTCGTCGTTCTGTGGCAAGCATGCCGTGGGTGAACAGGCCACACCGTCACCGAGATAACGTCCCGCGGATGCGGCACAGTCGCTCGGCGTCAAGGTGACACAATCAAGGCCGAGGCAGCAGCCGCCGGCGATCACGATACCGTCGAGGGTCGGCCACTCCTTCAAAGTGAAGGATACGCGTGCTGCACCGCTCAGATCGACACCGATCTGAATCGGAGCGGCACCGCCGCCTGGCTGGAAGAGGCCGCCGTTCGGGATAACGCCGTTGTAAGCGCTGATTTCCCTGGCCTGATCGTTGGTCGGGCTATCCAGGAACTTGCTGAACAGCTTGCTCTGGAACGGAAGGACACTGAAGCCAGACGCACTTACGTCAAACCATGCGTCCGGACCGTCGAAGAGCAACCAGTGGAAGTCCAGCCAATCCGCACCCGTATGGTTCGAGATGTTCTCGTTCTGGATGAGGATGGTGCTGGCCGTCTGCGAATCCGGGCAGACCTGCACAAAGTCGATCAAGATCGCCGGGACAAGACCGCCGAAGCCCGGGGGCTCCTTGAAGTCCTTGTCGAGAGCAATCGTCGCACGATCGGCTGCCAGATCGACGTCGAGGACGTTGATGTTGACGTTTGTCGGATGAGAGACGCTGGCACACCAGCCGGAGAAGTCACCCGCGCCATCGATGATGGCAATGGTTCCCGGCGGGCACGTGTCACACGGCTCCATGACGCAGGGCGAAGTACCGCCCGAGGCAAAGTGCAACGACCACGAGTTAAAGGTACCAGTATCCTGACCGGCATTATCGCTGACCGTCAGAATCCACGGACCTGCCGCATCCATGCCGTCGAACGCGCTAAGCGGGTTGTTCGGCACATAGTTCGGAGGCGACGTGGCATTGGCAACGCACCGATCCTCGATCGGGAGAGTTCCCTCGTCGTCGAGAATGATGGCGTTGTAGTTGTTCTCGCCGCATCCGAAGGGTGCCTCGGCGTGGCAATCGTTGAGACCGTCACCCGGCCGCAGAATCAGGTTGACAGAGGTCGCACCGTGAGTCAGCGTAACACAGAAGTCACCGATAAAGGTGTGCGTGGCGCTGAAGTCCACATTGACATCTTCCACGGTGAACGACTCGGGCACATTGATCGTGTTGCTGATGCCGGCCGGACTGGCATCCGGAATCGCCTGATTGACCGTGGAGTTGTACTCGCGGTTCATGCCACCGACGAGGGCACAGTCAGTGCCGTCGCCGAGGTAATCGCCTCCGAGGGCCGCACAATCATCTTCAGTCCGGATGACGCAGTTGCCATCTGTACAGCACCCGCCGACCGCGGCACAGATCACTGAAGCCGTGCACGGAATGCCGTTGTCGGTGAGGGTCAATTCAAATGCACCGGTAGCGCCGCTGAAGCCCTGAACCAGAATGCGATAAAGGGCACCGTTCTGCGAACACCAGGAAACCTGTGACTGGAGACCACAGAAGTCGTCGAGTCCAACCACACAGGTGAGGTTATTGCACGGACCACAGTACACGTTCAACTTCGAGTCGTATGCCGTACCGGTGCAGGTCGAAGCCGTGATCGTGTTGCCCGTTCCAATCACCGTGTACCAGACGCCGGGGGCGCTGATGCTCGTGCCGCAGAGAGGAGCGGTATCGATGCTCGTGCCGACCGTCGTACCCATCGTCACCGACGGGACGGCGAGCGGGCCAACCGCCTCATCGCAGAGGTCGCCAGGAGGCGCTTCCGGACACGGGCAGGTCAAATCAAGCGTGATCGCGCCGGTGTCGGCTCCGCTAAACGAAGCAGCCTGGATGTAGTAGGTATTGCCGACTGTGAGGCCGGTCACACACAGCTCCGAGCCAAGGCCTGCCGGGCCGCAACTGGCATCATCATTGCAGGCAAGCTCGGTGAGATTGCCGCAAGTGCCGCTGTAAACGGCAAGCAATGTATCCGTCGCGCCGCTGTTGCAGAGGCTTACGAAGGCCTCAGTGTCAGTGGCCACGAAGGTGTACCACAGCGTGCCGAAGCCCTGCTGCGGACCGAAGAACGCACAGCTGAAGAGCGGATCATTGATGTCCGTCGTCGCGGATGAATTGTCCGTGCTGACGGAACTGTTACAGGTAATCATCTGAGCCATTGCACAATCGTCGTTGTCCGGCGGCGGCGGTGCACAAGTGGAGTCATCGCCGAGCGCCAAGTTCAGACAGAACGCCAAGTCGTTTCCGTTCTCGGCATCGGCCGCGTCATAGCCATTGGGCGGAGCGCCGTCCTGAACCAGGCGACCATTGCCGGTCGTGCCATCATCAATACCCCAGAACCACGAGCAACTCGCGGAGTTGAGGTTGGTGATCTCGATCCAGTAGCACGTTCCGGCACTGACAGGGACAGCCGCGTGGCTGGCGCTGTACTCGTATTCCGGAACGAGACCGGCGATCAGATTGCCCGTCGGGAACTTCGGACTGACCGTCAAGGTAGCGGCCGACTGAGTAAACGTGGCAAGCAACGCACCGGGCAGATTGCTGCCGTTGTCCGCGTAGTACTTGACCACGAATGCATCAGGACCTGTCGAACTGCAGTCGCCTGCACCGTCGAAGTAAGTACCCCAGAAGCAGATGTCCGTGATTGAGCCGTTCATGTCCGGCGTAAAGTCGTCCGCCGCGTTAAAGACGCCGCGCGTGCTGTTGCGGGCATCCGAAATGTCTCGAGTATGGCAATTAGCCGCAGGCTGGTTGCAGGGGGCCACTCCCAGACAAGCGATGCTAAAGGAGCCGACGCCAGGGGCTGCGCCGGGGAAGTTGCCAATCCGGATCAGGTAATTCTGACCGCTCGTTGCAGTGAAAGTGACACTCGATTGCAGACCACAGGCATCATCGTTACACACGAGGAGCGTCGTGTCGTCCGTCGGGCAAGTGAGGCCGTTGTAGACCGCCATCTTGGTATCAACACCCGTGAGGCCGCAGGTCTGGATCTGGACGCTGCCGTCGCAATTCGCCGTCCAGCAGAACCAGACATCGTTTTCGATCTGGTCCTCACCGAAGAAGAAGCAGGCCGCATGGATCGGGCCGTCTGTCGTTGCGCCACTGTTGTCGAAAGCAAACGTGCCTTCGCCGGCGATCGCATCGCAATCACCGCAATTATCATTCATTGCGGGCGGCGGCAGACAGGCTGCCGGATCGCCAAGGGTAACATCAAGACAAACCGCAAGATCGACACCAAAGAGAATGTCGGCGGGCGAGTAGCCGCCCGGCGACCCTGCATGCTGCACTGCGCGACCACTTCCTGGAGGCGAAATCTCCCAGAACCAGGTGTTGCCCGTGGTGCCATTGGTGATTTCAACCCAGATGCACTGACCACCGGTCACGGCAACTGCCGCGTGCGAACCGGTGTAGCCAAACTCGGGGACTACGCCGGCAATCTGATTGCCGGTGTCAACGGGACCACCGACGGTGAGCGAGCCAAGCGCCTGACTGAAGCACGCAATGGCCGCACCCGGGAAACCACCGGCATCCGCGTAATAGCAGATTTCGAATGAGTCCGCCGACGCAGCGCCGCTCTGGTAGGTTCCCCACCAGCAAAGGCCGGTGATGTTTCCACTGGCCGCGGGAACAAGATCCTCAGCGGTCGTGAATGCACCCCGTGTGCTCGTTCTGGCGTCAGAAGTGTCGCGGCCCTGGCAATTGCCGGCGGGCTGCATGCAGATTTCCATTGCCGGAGGCAAGCAGGTCACATTGAACTGACCAACTCCACCGCCGGCACCAGGATAGTTACCAATGCGAATCAAATAGGTCTGGCCGTTGACCGCCGTGAACTGAACACGCGACTGAAGGCTGCAAGTGTCGTCATTGCAGGCCAGCAACTCAGCGTCGGTGGGCGGGCAAACGTTGCAGCCGCTGTAAACCGCGATTCGTGTATCGACCGTCGTCAGGCCGCACGTTTCAACACGAACGACGCCGTCGCAATCAGACGTCCAGCAGTACCAGATATCGTTTTCAATCTGATCTTCACCGAAAGCGAGGCAGGCACCGTGTGCACTTCCATCCGTTGCGGCTGCGCTGGAGTCGAAGTTATAGAGTCCGGCGCCGCTAATGGCCTCAGCCATGGTGCAGTCGTCGCTGCCACCCATCCCACCACCGCCGCCACCGCCGCCACCGCAAGAAATATTTAAGGTGCCGGCGCCTTGTGCCGCACCAAACCCGCCGACGCGGATCAGATAGGTGTTACCCATCGTTACGCCGAACGATGTCTGCGACTGAAGTCCGTTTCCACCACAGCCCGCGAAATCATCATTGCAGGAAACCAGCGTCGTGGGCGGACACGCACAACCGTTATAGACCGCCATTCGCGTGTCGTAGCCGCTTCCGCAGAGGCTGGCCGTCGCCGTCCCATCACAGCTCGCGGTGTAACAGAACCAAATGTCCTGCTCGAAGCTAAGACCAAAGCCCTCTTCACAACCTGCGGGCAGTGCAGGGCCATCGGTGGTTGCGCCCGTCGTGTCGAACCCAGTTGCGCCATCGCCCACGGCGATCGCTGAAGCACACGCATCATTTGCGGGGCCGCCGCGCGGACCAGCCGTTGGATTGCTGTGTCCCTTAGCCTCGGGTCCTGCCGTCTTGTTCGCCTGTAGCTGAGAAAAATATTCAGAGATGTTCAGAATCGGAGAAGCGCCCTGCTGAACCGTCACCGGGTTGCTGCCGGCAACCGTAGACATCTTAGGTGAATCTGCAGCAGGAACCGGCCGGAAAGCAGCCTTTCCACCTTCAACGACGAAGGCGTTGGTCTTCGACCCTAGATCGACCTGGACCAAAACCGCCGACTGTTCCGGCAAAGCCACTGAGGCGACGGAAGCGCCAAGGCCGGGGTGTTCCACATGCAGAGATAGCTTGCTGTCGCTGGTTGTTACATAGCGACCGCCGTCGGAGGCAGGCAACAGTTTGACCAACTGGCCGTTGACCTCATAGGCCACCGATGCGGATTGAGCGTCTGCCCCGGAAAGGACAACCCGAACAGTCTTCGGTATATCCGCGAATGAAACGCCTGCACTAATCGCAAAGCAACAAATCCATGTGGTAAATGCCCAGCCAATCCGTGAATTCCGTCGCAGCATTGTCGTCTCCCTTTCCTTGATACCGAATCCTGTATGAGGGAATCACGAATAAGCCCGCAACTACTGCAAGAGTCCGTGCAGCACGGCGAGAATAGTGGCGTTTGGAAAGCTTCTCTCTCCGGCCACCGTCGAGCTTAAGAGTGGATCCCTTCCTCCGTTTTGCTATCACTGTTGCACAAGAACCACGAAAGTCCGTCGCTCCATACCGCGAGCAGATTGACAAAAGTGATTCTCGTTCCCTCCCATTGCGAAAACACAATGGGGCAACGTAGGGTCCAGTATCACCATTTCGGGTGATGAAAGTCAAGGAGTACGGGCTCTATTTGGGACAGAAATGCGCTCGTTCGCCCAATGACCGTGTCTTTGCATCCGTTTCAGTGGGTAAAGGCGTCGCTAGACGAAATGGCTCGAATCATTCCGACGGCCACCTCCCAAGCTGCAACCGGCAAAGTTAACTGAAAATAAACACCACTCCAGGCCAGAATCCATCATGGCAGTTCTGCATGCGGAACCCGCAACCTTAGCCAATCACAATGATTATGATGAATTTTGAGCGATCCGGCTCCGTTAGCAAGCCCGGTACTCGGGGGTATCTACTTATAGATTGGGGGGATGTCGGAAATCGGACTTCCAACCGAGTGGAGTGCGGCTGCCGGTATGCCGATTCGCGGGTGTGAGGCCGTCAGGTCTCAAACAAACTGCGGTCCATCGGTTTGAAGGACATCGAAGGGCCTGCCTGGGCGGATCCCTCGAGTGCATTCTGAACATTCGAGGCAAGGTCGTCCGTGCTGCCCAGTTCGACAGCCAGGCTTTCCGCGGTTTGCTGAATATGTCCGACCAGTTGATCAAGAAGCCTACCGACAACCTCATCGGGGTTTGGACACAACGAGCCGACTTGCGTGAACAGGCGATCGACCGTCTCCATTTCAGTGCCGAACAGAGCGATTTCCGAACAAGTCACTGCCGCGGAGACGATCCGACAGAACTTCAGCTCGGTTTCCTGTCCATCCAGATCAGGGTCGGCTTCGTGATGAAATCGAACGGCACTGATCACCGACTGATCCAGCTTCCAGTCGGCCAGGATCGCCGACCCGATCTCTGAGTGCGTGACGCCAATCACCCGACGCTCAATTCGCTCAACTATGGGTGTGAGCAACCCGGCCAATTCCGTCAGTACGGGCTTGTACTCGTTGGATATGCCATACGCTAATAGTCCGATGCCGATGTCACACAGGAGCCCGGCAGTCCCGGCGTCCTCGGCTGCCGACGGCATGAGTTTGGCGCACAAGTCTCGAGCCGCCACGCTGGTGGCCAGCGCCGACTGCCAATACCTGCTGGCGTCAAAACCGGGCGGACATGCCTTGCCAAGACCGCTGACAACGTGATCGTTAATGATGGCGGCCCGGACGCGCTTAATGCCAAGTCGCACACAGGCGTCCTTGACGCTTGATGTGGCATGGGCCGTTGCGTAGAGGGAGCTATTTGCCTGGCGAAGAAGTTGCACCGTAAGGCTACCGTCACGTTGAATCAGCTCTGCTACCGCAGTCAGGTTGCAATCTGGGTTCTGGGTCAAAGAGAGGATGCGCGAAACGGTTTGCGAAGGCGCCGGTACTCTGGGTGACTGGCGAATGGTCTTGAGGATTTGGTCCCTGGATAACGCACCCATAAGCCGTCCGACATTTCAAATCAAAACTGTTCGCCGGCAACCCAAACGCACCAGAGTAACACAGCCAAACGGATCAAAGATCGCTGCAAAAAACCAGACATACCGCGTAAAGGAACCCACTACCCGGCCAGCCCTCGAAGTGCGCCCCTATTTATCTAACTTCGATTGCTCGAGGTATCGCCTGATCTCCGGTTGTTCCGGATTCAATTGCAGCGAGCGATTCCAGGAGTCCCAGGCCATTTTTTTCCATCCCGGACTCCTCTCGCGATGATACATCTTGATAAACGCCGTCCCGAGATTGGCGTGGCAATCAGCATCGTTCGGCGATTCGCTCAGAAGCCGGCGATAAATCGGAATCGCACGCAGCGGGTCGCCGATCGAATCGTAACACGCGGCCAGATTGAACATGGCCTCCGTGCTGGACGGATTCATTCGCAGCGCCTCTTCAAAGGCGCCCATCGCGTGAGCGTATTGACCGCGTTGAATCATGTTCATCCCGGTCTCATAGGAGTAGTAAAACTGATCGGTCCGCTGGGCGTCCGAGAGGTTGGCCGGATCGTCCGATCGATCAACCTGTACTTGCGGTGAACCGGCAATGGCGGATGAGTCGGTCTTCGCCGAATGACAACCACACCCGATAGTCATCATCGTCACCGCGATAACCAGTCGGCATATCGAGTATTTCTTAGGGTTCCTCATCGAGTCGTGCTCCCGAGTTAGCGATTGTTCTGGGTCGTCGTACTCGCAGGGACGCCCCACTCCGGGACCGATTGTCGTTTGGCCGGGCGGTGCGGGTCGAATTCGGCATCAGCCTGGCTCGCCGGTCCCGGAGTTCCATCTGCGTGGGTCTCGCGATGGTCGAGTCCGCGCCAACAGCCGTTTCTGTCGAAGCGCCTTCGATCCGAATCACATATCCTGCGTTGGAATCCGGAGCTGCGCTCTGGTTCGTCCCAACGTTGCGTCCGACTGCGGCATTCGCCGCCTTGATGCGATCACGGCGCTGGAATGAATCAAACGCAGGCTTTTCGGCTGGCGGCGCGGTATCCGACTCCGGTGCCTCCTGAAACTCGTCGTCCGTGGCCACCGGGGGATCGCTGAACATCGGCCGAGCCGGCTCGTATTCGGTAGGTATCTCGAAATGAAGCGGCACATCCTGAAGCCGCTCGATATGCTTAAAGTGCGGCTTATACATGTCGAAAACGCGTTGGTCTCGCTGGTCGATTTCCGTCGCTGTTTCCACATGCGCCGTCAAAAACACGAGCAAGTCGACCCGCTCGGAGCGCGGGCTCTCCTGTCGAAACAGCATGCTCAACCCCGGCAAGTCGCCGAGGCCGGGAACCTTGCTCGCCTGATGCGTCTTTCGATCGCTGATGAGTCCGCCCAGGACGACGGTCTGGCCGTCGTGCATGATGACCCGCGTGTCGAGTTCCCGTGTGCGAATTCGGGCAACGTGTAAGCCGGTTGTCCCCACAACGTCATCACCCAACACACTGGTCGCCGGGTGAACCAGCATGCTGACTCGCCCATCCAGCGTGATGGTCGGCGTCACCTCAAGTTGCACACCAACGGGGATGTACTCGCTGAACGCTTCCGTGACCGTGCCGAAGTCGGTGATGGTGGCCTGGAGGATGGGATACCGCTCGCCGACAAGAATGCTCGCGCTGTGATTGTTATAGACCAGCAACCGTGGATTCGCGAGGAGTCGGATTGAGTTGTCGGTCTGATTCGCTTGCAAGAGTGCCGTGAACTGGGTCAGATCGATGGTTCCCAGGGCCATGCCCGCACTGACCTTCGGGTTTCCGCTCACGTCGCGCATGATCTGTGCACCACTGGCAAACCCAGCCCGATTGTTCAGCGGCCACTGGTGGTCGATCAGCGGACCGCTGGCCAGTGCGCTGACATTCCAGTCGATCCCGAGGCGTCGCTGCAAATCGGTGCTCATTTCGACGATCCTCGCCTCGATCAGCACTTGTGGAGGCAGCTTATCGAGATCGGCAATCAGCTCCGCGATTCGATCGACGACCTCTTCAAGATCCGTAACAACGAGAGTACGGGCATTGATCGCCTGCGTTTGCTGCCCTGCCGCCCCGGCATCGCCGAATCGGCTGGTGAGTCCCCCGCGCGGCTGCTGAGTGCCCGATGAGACGCCGGATGCTACACCGCCGACACCTACATTGTTCCCCGAGGCGTTGCCGGATAGTGCGCTGAGGTTCTGAACGCCATAGTTGAGATCGCTGTTCTCGTTCAGCACCTTCATCTTGCCATGTGCGGAAAGAGCGAACTCCAGCGCGTCACGAACACGATTGGCGTCCTGCGATCGCAGGTTAAATACACGCGTGACTACCGGAGGAGGGGCCGGGTCACCGATGGCCTGGACCGGCTTGGAAACGGTAATGACCCCGTCTTCAAGCGTGTATTCGTATCCATTGTTGATGGTGATCGCCCGCAGCGCGGTGTTGACGTCGACGTCTTCGAGATACGCGGAGACCTCCCCCTTTACCTCAGGGCCAATCACCAGATTCAGGCCGCCCTGAACAGCGACCATGCGCAGGACATCGACGATGTCAGCCTTGGCAGACTGAACGGTGATCCGCGTGCCCTTGGCTGCGTTTGGCGAAGTCTCAACCGCAGAGTTTTCGCCTTCCGCATTCTGAGACCGCTGCGACTTGCGCGGTGGTTCGGCATCCTGCGCAGCCGCCTTGGCTGCCAGGCTGATCAACAGGACGGCCATCAGCATGACGCGAAATAAGAGCATCATGGCGCCCCCTTCGTTCGTAGGACTTGGGCCTCTTCCACGCCGAGGAAGTAACGGAACTGCCAACCGCCGGAATCAAGTGTGATCGAGCTTTTATCGATGCGGCTCACGCGATAGGTCTCTTGAATTCTGTCGCCCACCTGCACGAAATCACCCTGCACCATGGCCATCCAGCGCCCGGCGGAGTGGGACACGCCGGTGAATAAAATTTTTGGCGCGATCAGCGCTGGAGCGCCGACCGAGTCAGTTCTCCCCAAGGGCGCCTCTCGCACGGCCGGCGCCGACAGTTCAAAGGGATCTCGCCCCCACGGACCATCCTTGACGCGCGTTGCCGCCTCAAGCAAGCTGGAGCCGGCCGGTAGCGCCGACGCTTCAGCTCGTTCAGCCGAAGGTTCCGACTCTTGCGTATCCTCCATATGCTCCGTCTCCTGCGGCATGGCTTCGGCCGAAGCCGGCAGATACTTAGTGAGCAATGCAAGACGCCAGATCAGCACCGGACCGCAGATCGCAAGAATGATCATGAGTTTCTTCGTTCGCGGATCCGTCATCCCGTGTGCTCGTTATTCTGCGGCGTTTCCTGAAGCAGAAACCCCTCGACCGTGATCTCTGCGAGCAACAGACCGCTCGGAGTTCCGTCTGGGTTGGTCGCGTGACTGACTCTAAAGCTCCGGACTCGTGCCGGAATGCGCTGACGCGTACAGGCCTCCATGTACTCAGCGATTTGCCTGTAATTCCCGGCGACAGATACGCGGTACTTCGGAAGCTCTGCGCGGCTCGGATCCATCTGACCGGTCGACACTGGAAGAATTTCACGCACCTCCAGGTACCCGTTGCGTGCAGTTTGCATCAGCTCGGCTTGGAGCAATCCCGGCTTTCGGGCCTCCTCCGTCCGACGTGCGAGGTCTTGCATTTTCTCACGCAGCTCGCTTCGCTGCCCCGGAGAAGTCACCGTCCGCTCCAGGTTGTGCGCCGATTGGTTTAGGGTCGCTCCGATCGTGGCGAGTTCGTTGATTTCTTTTTGCAGGCGATATGGTCGGCTCAATGCAAAGCCTGCCGCGACCACGATCGCGAGGAGCCCGAGCACTGGCGCACTCCAGTTGCGGATGTTCTGAGCAGTCAGACTCTGACGCATTATTTCTCCCCCCCCTCGCGCACCGGCGTTCTTAGATCCAACCGAAACGCGACCGAGCCGGCAAGGTGCGCGTTACTATCTGATGCACCTTGATTCGCGGATACGATCTCGACCCGACGATAGAGCTCACTCTTTTGCAATGCCAATACAGTCTGCCGCACCACATCGTCGAATTCCTTGTTCGAGTCTGCCGTGACGATATCACCGCGCACGGTCAGGCTGGCCCCGCCCACGCTCCACTCACCGCTGCATTCGGTTGCGCGGAGTTCACGCGGTAGAATCTGAGTCTGCTCTTTAAGAACCGCCAGCCAATCCGGCGATTCATCGACGAAGTGGCGGAACTTGCCTTCGACGCGCGTAACCGCCTGGTCCTCGCGAGTGGACTCTCCGCACTGGTCGACGTTACTTTGAACGACCGCCAATTGAGCCTTCCGGACGGCGACGGATTGCTCCACCGCGGAGCCAAGGCTCTCAAACGGCACGGATATGGCCGCAATCGACACGGCGATTATGGGCGCGCAGATGGAAACGCTCCTCCGCCATCGACGTCTCCGTTCGTCTCGTCGAACATCTTCCGGTATCAGGTCGGGGAGTTTCTTCCAGTGCCTCACCGCCGCGGCGCACAGACCATACCCCGATGAATTCGCGCAACCACTTGCGCCGGTCCCTACCGCCAAGTCATCTAGCCAATTGCTTACGGATACACGGAGACCGGATCGGACGGCGATAGCCTCGCCCATCTGCGGAATCGCTGCGCCAACGCCGATCAGCTCGATCTCTTCTACGATGTTGTCATTGCCCGTCGTCGCGAAGGTTAACCACTGCGTCATCTGTTTGAGCAGCTTCTGAAGGACGGGTTCCAGCAAAGGGAGGATTCTGTCGCCGGTCACTCCGAGGCCAGGAATGGAGTCACTGGGCAATGGGACGCCCACCTCATCGCGAAGCTCCATGGCACTGGCCGAATCCAGTTGAATGACTTCTTCGCCGCGAATGATCGGTCGCATCAGCGCGACGGTGATATCTCCGGCGGAAACGGGAATCTCGCTGCAGATGCTGGGCGTGCCCCCGTTAACCACGACGAGCGTGCTGCACTGTTCTCCCAGGTCGAGGACGACGCGCATTCCGCCGGTACTCTCGAACCGGTTTGCTACAGCATGAGAAAGAACATCGGAGGCCGCGCAGATTCCCAGCAGCCGAAGTCCGAGTTGGGACGCCGTGTCAATGATCGTGTCGAGGTGCGACTTTATGCCGGCCGTCGCGTGAACCCTAAGTTGGCCACCGGAGAGGCTCTTAATCGACTTGACGGCGACGACGGCCTCGGCGACTGGAAAGTGGAGTTGTTGCGCCAACTTGATTCGTGTGGCCTGCGTCAGCTCTTTGCCGCTCAGCGGAGGCATATCCAGATAGTGAGAAGAGACGCCTGCGCCCCCCAGCACAAACAGCACGCCGTCAATTCTCTGCTGTTTGCCTGTACAGTAAATTCTGAGTTGGTCGACGAGTAGTTGATCGGAAAGCGGGCACGACCCTTTATTCTGCGTGCTCGATGGAAAGTTGCAGCAGTCCTTTATATGAACCGAGTCGGAACCGGCCGCGGCGATTGTGGCGCGCACGCCTTCGACGTCGACCTGAATCACAAGAATATTTCGGTGCTTCGACATCCCTGTCTTCGTTCCTCCGACGTCGCATCCTTGGCCCACGACGATGTGCCGGGGCGGGCACCTGCCGATCAGCGGTACCGAGACTACTCCGTACGAATCTCAATCACCCGGCGAAAGTTGCTCCAGGGCAATTGCGCCTGATTCGGCCGACCGGTGGCGCGGTACGTTGGAGGACTTGGCGAGGTTTGCTCCACGAAGAACCTCCCCGCGGCAATCGCCGGGTCGTCAGCAGAGTTTCCGTTGTTCGATATCGTCCCCATGGTCCCAGTACCTTCGTTATCAAAGTCCATGCCCAACCCGATCTCCCGGACTGACATCTCAATTCCGCTCTCCGCGGCATAAAGTGCGCCCGTACCCAGGAAATGGCTGAGCGAAGTCGTTGCCGTCGTGCCCGTCATGTCAAAGGCCCACAAGACAAACGTTCCGATAACGAGAAGCGCCGCGATAAAAGCAACGAGGGCGGCGCCGCGTCGATGGAATCGGACATCACCATGTTTAGGGATCGGTCGTGACCTCATCCATGAAACTCCGGAGATAGATCGCCGTACGCAGTCGCACTGTCTCCGTACTGCGAGTCAGTGCCAGCGTGATTTGGACAAGTCGTATCGATTCGCGATCAGTTGGTGACAGGGGAAAACCCGCAACACCCGCCCCATCGCGGCCGTAGTAGGCCAGGGAGAACTCTGAAACGTCTCGGGCGACCGGATGCCAATTCAACGCATTGTCCGTTGTCATCTCTACCTGCGAGCCATTCAAACGAAACCCCGTACTTACGAATCGAAGCTCGGTGGCGGTGGCCGTGCTGATCTGGGCACGGCCCATCAGGCAAGGCGTCGGATTCGCGGGGCACTCGTCCTGTGGTATCTCCCGGATATAGCGAACCAGACATTCCATCGCCGTCGCCGCGCTGTCTGCCACCTCGACCCGTGCCGCCACCTGGGTGCGCATATCCGTGGCACTCCAGACCAGCCAGCCGGCCGATCCAGTGATGATGACGCCCACCGTCATCGATACGATCAACTCCACCAGCGTAAACGCGCCGCGATGATGAGGTCGTTGAACTGGTTTTCGATCGATTCGCTTCATGATTCAAAGTTGGCGAATACGCGCTCAATGTCTAACTGCCTTGCCCCACCGTCCCATGTCACGGTAACGGTCACCAGCTTGTAGCCCTGGTCGCTTACGGCGGCACTGAGGTCGCTGTTGACGTAGGCAACGCGAACCGCTCTTGAATAAGCAACGAATCCGCTCACCGGAAACTCGTCAGGGAACTCGGCGACCGTAGGCACAGTAAGGGCTGAGTATCCGTCGGTGCCTCGATATCGTCGGGCAATAACCGCCTCCATTCGCTCAACGACCAGGAACGACGCGCTCGACTCGCGGATCGGAAATATGGATTGGTTGGATGCTTCGATGAACGATGACATGAGCGGCGGCAGTGCGACCGAAAGAATGACGATGCACATCGCCAGTTCGATAATCGTCGCCCCCATTCGACTGCTTGTCCGCCGCATGATCATGTCCTCTCGACCATGCCGCTTACGGGAAACACCGTAATCGTGGCGCCGCCCGAAAGCGTGACTTGCCCGGTTGCCGCTAGAGGATTTCCCGCCCCGTCATGTGGAACACCGAGACTGTCGAACTCAATCTCGCTCGTCGAATTGACGCTGACACTGCTGATGGTGACATTCGAAAAATCGCCCGTGCCGAACTGCACGACTCCCGAATCCTGGCTGGATGGATGGATGAACGCCTGCCGGCCGCCCTTACCGGGATTCGAGGGATCTTCCATGAACAGTTGATAGTTGTTCGAGCCCGTACTGAGCACCACCCACGTGCGAAGCCCTGAAGCCATGGCGATGCGCTGCATCAGTCGAACGTCGCTCGTCAGCCTCGCAGCCGCTGCATTGGTGCGAATTGAATCAATGGATGTAAGAACCGCTCCGCCCCCTGCCACCGCCAGAATCCCCAGGATTCCGATTACGGTTATCAGCTCAATGAGCGTAAAGCCCCTTGCGGCTTGCCGGGCGGTCGCCGAACCTGGGATTCTTGTCAATTGCCTCATGCATCCCTGCTTTAGCGAAGAGCCGAAAATGACAATGGCCCACGGCAAATGCGCCGCAGGCCATTGAGGATTCTCCTCTGCCGGAGGCGATCGCCGGCCAACGAATTCCTAGAACCCGTTTTCGGCGATACCGGCAGTGTTCGTATTGGCCCAGAACTGACCGGTCGCCGCTCTATATGCCCAGCCGCCCGATCCACCGACGACCACACCCTTCGTTGCCCCGGCGACGACATTGTTCTTCGTCGCGTCTTTGTCGAACGGATTGTCGCCCAGGGTGTCCGTCATGACGACACCGACCTTGGTGAGGTCCGACAGCGCGGGATACTTCAGCGTACCACCGCCAGTCGCGGTGGCTGAGTAGGCATAATAGTTAGCGATGGCTGCGCGTACGCCGCCGAGAATGCCCTTACAAGCCGCCACTTTCGCATCCTTCTGGTAATCAAGATAGACCGGCAGCGCGACCGCCGAGAGAATCCCCAGAATCACGATCACGGTTACAAGCTCGATGAGCGTAAAACCCTTCGTCCGATTCTGATGACTGCTTCTTTTGCTCATCTCATTCAACTCCTGGGCAATGCCCCTGTAGCTCTCATTAACCTCACTACGCAAGCCGTGCTCCCCCCATAGGAACGGCGGCCCCTAACCGTTGCCCACCAGTTTCAGCAGCTTCCACATCGGCAGAAATATGGCCAGCGCAAAGAAAAGAACGACGGTGGCGAGCGCCGTTACCAGAACCGGTTCAATCAGGGTCGATAACATCTTGACGCTACGCTCGGTCTGCGTCGCATAATACTTTTTCAAATACGCGAATATCTCGTCCGTCCGGCCTGCATACTCGCCGATGGCCAGCATCCGCTTCACCAACGGAGTGAGCCAGCGCGTCTCGCCAAAGGCCTCCGTTAATGATCGGCCGCCCTCCACTGCACGAGCCATCCCGCGCACGTCGGCCTTCAATGCAGAGTTGGTCATGCTGTCGCCCGTGACGCGAAGCGATTGCGTAATGGGCAGCGCTGCCTGCGTGAGGAGGTCCATCAACTCGATCAGGCGCACCATGTAAACGCCGATAAGCAGGTTTCCGAAAACGGGCAGCCTTAGGATGTTCTTATCCAGCCAGGCCCGAACTTTGCTGAAGCCCATCGCGTATCGGACTAGGACAATGGCTAATACCAAGCCGATGGACACCAGCACGTAGTGATGTGTTATCGCGCCACTGACCGCCAGCAGCATGCGAGTCGGCAGGGGCAGTTGGCCGTTGAATTTGTCGAACATCGCCGCGAATTGGGGCACGACGAACACGAGCATGAATGTGGATGCAAGTACCAACGCGCCCACCACCATCATCGGATAGGTCATCGCCGACCGAATCTGTCCACGCGTTTCGGCCTCCTGCTCCTGATACCTCGCCAGTGCATTCAGAACCTCAGGAACTTTGCCGGCCGCCTCGCCTGCTGCGACGGTCTTCACGTAAAGCTCGGAAAACCACGCCGTTTCGGCATCCAGCGCATCGGCCAGCGACCGGCCGCCCTCGATGCGGCCGACGATTCGATTGATCGCGTCGCCCAACTCGGGATGCCTCGTCTGCTCTCCGACGGCCTTAAGTCCCGCAATAAGCGGAATACCGCTCTCGGCCACCGCCGCAAGCTGGTGTGTGAAATCCAGCCTGGCCCTTCGACGAGCGCCGCCTCCGCGAATGCGCCGAACCTTGCCGGATTGCGAGCGAAGCTTTGACGAAGTGGCGCCCGACTCCTTGCGCTTTGCCTCGGTTGTCGCCTTGATGCTGATGGGAGTCTTGCCGGCCGCCTCAAGCTGGGCAATCGCCGCTCTTTCCGACTTCGCTTCAACCAGATCGTTCTTGATCTTTCCCTTGGCGTCGCAATATTGGACGACGAATTTCGCCATAAGGACTCAGCTCCTGCCCCGCGCTTTGCTTCCTATCCACTGCTGGCGACGCGAACGACTTCTTCCACCGATGTGATGCCCTGCCGAATCTTCTCAATACCGTCTTGGACGATGAACTTCATGCCAGTGCGCCGCATCTCGGCGCGGACAACTTCGATGGGTTCCAGTCGCACGATCATGGCCCGAACTTCTTCAGATACCTCGAAGAACTCGTAAACCCCGGCGCGACCGAGATAACCCGTTCCCACGCAACGACGGCAACCCTTGCCGCGCATCGGCTGAAAATCGAGGTCGGACTCGGACAATCCAATCGCGCGCAGCAGATAATCCGGCGGAGAGTCGGGACCCGTACAATCCGGACAGACGCGGCGTACAAGGCGCTGGGCCAGTACAGCGAGCAATGATGATGAAATCAGGTACTCAGGCACGCCGAGGTCTCGAAGCCGGGCAATCGCGGATATCGAATCGTTGGTATGAACCGTCGAAAGCAGCAGATGACCGGTCAGTGCCGCCTGGACCGCGATCTGCGCCGTCTCTTTGTCGCGAATCTCACCGACCATGATGACGTCGGGGTCCTGACGCAAAATCGACCGCAGCCCCGCGGCAAAAGACAGTTCGGCCTCCGGATTCACCTGAACCTGTCGCACGTTACTGTTTCGATATTCTACCGGGTCCTCGATGGTCACGATGTTCTTCTGCGGCGAGACGATGGCCCGCATCGCCGCATACAGCGTCGTCGACTTGCCGCTGCCGGTCGGACCCGATACGAGAATCATGCCGAATGCGTTTGAAATGACCGCTTGAAATCGCTCCAGCATTTGCGGGGCGAAGCCCAACTCCCCTATCGTGATTGCGTCGGAGGAATTCTTAAGAATGCGCATCACAACGGCTTCACCATAGACGCTGGGCAGGATTGAGACGCGAACCATCACATCCGCATCGGCGCTTTTGAAGGCGTAGGCGCCGTCCTGCGGGCTGCGCGTCTTGGAGATATCCAATCGACTGATAATCTTGATGCGCGAAACGAGAGCACGATGCAGCCCCAACGGCGGCGCCGAGACCTCACGCAGCACGCCATCCACTCGCATTCGAATTCGAAGCTGATTCTCCCCCGGCTCGATATGAATATCCGACGCATTCTGCCGGATAGCCTCATTCAGCAGGTTATCAACCAGTCGGATGACAGGTCGCGTCTCATCGCCATCGATGACTTCTGCTACGTTTGTAATCGCTTCATCGACCGAGGACTCGGAAAGGTAGTTGCTCGACCCGTAGGCCCGTTCGATCAACCCCAGAATCTCGCTGCGTGAGCCACGGCAGACATCCACTTCCTGTTTGGTGATGCGCCGAATCTGGTCCACTGCCACCAGGTCATTGGGATCCTCCATAATCATGGTGATCACACCGTCAATGACAAAGAGCGGGAACATGACATGCGCTCGTACAGGCTCCTCACCGAGAAGTTCCGAGTTCTGCAGCCGCGGGATGAAGTCGGACAGATTGCAGTAGACATGGCCCGACCGAATCGCCTTCAGTGCCTGAAGATTGACGTCGGTCAGGACGCGATTCTTTCGTAGAACCGTCTCAAGATCACTTTCCGCCTCTTGTGCCTCCAACTCGTACTTTGCAACCTGAGGCGCCGTGAGAATGTTGGAGGCCAGGAGTTGGTCGCGCAACTCGGCGGTAGCGCTATACATGATCGCTCCCCCCGGTTGCGCCCGCTGCCGCGGCAGTCTTCGACGCGGCGGAGATGCCAACGAGTTCCTGCTCGTCTCGCCCGGCCGGATCCACAAACTGAAGTCCAATAAGGTAGCTCGGCCTGTGATCCACGAGCGTGTAGCGACGCACGATTGCCCGAATAGTGAGCGGTCGAGAGGCTTCCGCCCCCGCCGGACCGGTATGGCATATCTTCAAGACCACCTTGAGGTTCTTAGGAAGGAACACACTCGAATGAAGCCCTATTCCGCCTTTGCTGACGTCAACCACCGCGAAGTCTGACAGGGCGTCGCCGAAACTCATGCGCACCTGATCCGCGTGATCGGGATGCACCTCGACCGACGCCGCCAGGTGGGTTCCGTGGCGCACGAAGAGCCGGGACGCTGCTAGAAACGATTCCTGCGTCTTCATTACCTCGAGCTATCGGGTACCTGATCGGTCTAGTTCAGAACCGGCCCGATCCCCGAGGGCCTCGATGCAAATGGATGCCCCCTCGACGACCGACGAACGACATGAATCTCGGACGAACGATCAAACTGCCGCGACAACTCGATTCGACAATCGTCCGATACCGTCGATCTCCACGCAGATTTCGTCGCCGGGTCGCAGGAAAACCGAAGGCGTCCTCGCGGCCCCGACCCCCTCGGGCGTCCCCGTCAGTATGATCGTGCCGGGAAGCAGCGTGAATTGGTGCGAGAGGTAGCTTACCAGTGCCGAAACGCTGAAAATCATCTCACCGGTGTTCGACTCCTGCATCAACCTGCCATTCAGAAACGACCTGATTCCGGCGCGCGACGGATCAAACTCCTCGCGAGGCACAATGACCGGTCCAATCGGGCAAAACGTGTCGAAGCTCTTGCCCCGGGCCCATTGCTTATCGCGTCGCTTCTGGCAATCGCGGGCAGATACGTCATTCGCACACGTGTACCCCAACACATGATCCAGCGCGTCTTCTAAGGCGACGTCCTTGGCCGTCCGTGCAATGATGACGCCCAATTCCGCCTCGAAGTCTACTTCCTCAGGCGCGCTTCGCGGCAGAACAATGGAATCGTCGGGGCCGATCACGGCCGTCGTCGCCTTGAGAAAAATCAGCGGGTCAGACTCTGGCGTCTCGGCTTTCATCTCCTTTGCATGCCCCTGGTAATTACGCCCGATCGCGATGACGTTGGGCGGCACAACCGGCGCGAGCCGCGCGGATACGCGCTCTGAAGTCTCTCCCCATTCCCACGGATCAAGCAAGCCCACCGTCAACGGAATTGCCTCGCCCGCGCCGACACATTTTCCGTAGCGGATGGCGCCCTTCTCATTGACGTAACGGACGAGCTGCACCTAGCGTACTCCCGGCGTCGTCGTGACATCGCGATCAATCGATGAAACGGAGGACTCTCTCGGGGCAACCGCCACAGTTGCGGCGGCCACAGGCTGATTCCGGCCGAATCCGAAGAGCAGTCGGCCCAGATGTACGCGAGCGCCAATGGAGAGCGAGAGCATCGCCGGCACGACGATGAGTGTGAACACGGTGGACATCAAGAGCCCCCCGAGCACGACCGCCCCGAGGCCGCGATACAGCTCGGCGCCCGATCCCGGTCGAACGACGAGCGGAATCTGGGCGAAAAACGTCGTGAGAACCGTCATCAGAATTGGCCGTATGCGCGTGCGGACGGATTCATGAATGGCCGCGTCGCGCTGCATGCCATAGCTCATGAAGTTGAGCGCCTGATGCACGATGAGAATGCCGTTATTAACTACGATGCCGAGCAGGATCACGAACCCGAGAATAGTCAGCATGTCCATCTGTTGAATCGCCGATGCGGGGTCGGCCCAGGTCCACGCATTCATCAGATACAATCCGGCGAAGCCGCCCACTACGGCGAAGGGAACCGTGAAAATGATCACGAACGGATACGCAAACGACTCGAACAGTCCCGCCATCAGCAAGTAGGTGATCAGGAAGGAAAGGCCCAGCAGCCACTTCAGCGAATCCCAGGTGCTCTTGAGCTTGTCCGCATTACCCGCGAGCCCGACGATCACGCCCGGGTCAATCTTCGCTTTCATCGGCCCATATCCATCGCCGCGCATCGCATCAACAATATCATGATTGATGACGTCGATGACCTCCGGCAGCGAAAGCCCCTCCGGCGGTCGAACAGTCAGCTTGACGGCCCGCTGAGTTTCGATGTGGCTGATTTGCTGTGGCGAGGTTGTATTCACGATGTCACAAACCGCTGCAAGCGGCACAATCTGTCCCGTCGGCGCGAACAACGGCGTCTGAGCGATCTTCGCGGTCGTGTTCGCGCCGCTGGTCGGATCCTCCGTGCCGGCGATTTTCACCGCCAGATCGATGCTCTTGCCCGATTCCCGATACTGACCCACGACTCTGCCGTCGCCACAGGCTCGAACAAAGTTTCCGATGTCTGCGACGGTCAACCCTACGTCACCCGCGCGAACGCGATCCGGCACGAGCTGATCCTCACGGCGATCGAGCATAAAGTTGGTTGGTGTCGCTTCGGGCCGGGAACCGAATTGCTCAATGCAGGCCATCATGACATGTCGCGCGGCGTCAACAACCTTATCGAGCCGATCCCCGCGAATTTCGATCTCAACGGAGTTGCTGGAACCGACGCCGCGAAAGATAGATGTCTGAAAGAAAATGGCGAACGCGTCAGGCACGGAGAATCCGGTCGAGTTCAACACGTTTTCAAGCGGCCGGACAACCTCGGGATTCTTGCTGGAGCATCCCATGAATACGCCGCCGCCAAATGCCACGTAAAAGAAATTATCGATCGGCGGAGGCGGCACGCGCCATTCCGCGATCTCTCGATTCAATTCCCGTACCCGATGGCTCGCCTGCTTACGCTCCTTTCGGGAAAGCTCAGAGTTACGCATCTGCTCTTTCGCTTGCGCGATCTGCGCCTCGAAGCCCGGAACGACGACTGACTCAACCATCTTCGACCAATCGGCAAGGAGCTTTTCATATTCCGGCGTTCCAACGTCCACTTCCCAGAATGGCCGGATGCCGACAACCCCCTTTTCCGGGTCTCCGTTCTCAAGCTTTTCAGCGATGCGCGTGAATTCATTCACGTTATAACCCGGTGGCGTGACAAGAAACCCGAAGATCAGATTCTGATTTCCCGCCGGCAGGTAGCTCGGTTCCGGTGCCATTTTCCAACTCAACAGAACCGAGCCTCCCGTAATCAACACAATCACCAGTGCGCGGCGCAGGACCGTATGATTGATCCACGCGACAGTCTGCGCGACCGTGTCGGCAAACTTGCTGCTCTCGTCTTCCTTCACCTTCGGCCGTCCGAGAATTCTCGACGCAAGCGGCGGGATCACCGTCACGCTGACAAGCAGCGAAAGACCGACGGCGCCGCTGATGGCGATGGCGATGTCTCGGAACAACTGCCCCGCCTCACCCTGAACGAAAATGATCGGCAGAAATACAACGACCGTCGTCAGCGTATTGGCAAGGACCGCCCCCCACACCTCCGACGAACCGTCCGCCGCCGCCTGTCGCTTGGACTTGCCCATCTCTCGATGGCGGAAGATGTTCTCAAGCACGACGATCGCGTTGTCCACGACCATGCCCGTCGCAAAGGCGAGCCCCGCCAGCATGACCACGTTGATATTCCGCCCGGCCAACGGAATCACCAGAAACGTCCCGATGATCGAGATCGGAATCGAAACGGCGACAACCGTCGTCGCCGAAACGCTTCTCAAAAAGGCAAGCAGGACGCCGATCGCAAGAATGCCGCCGAACCAGATGTTATCTCGCACGAGGTCGATCGAGGCCTTGATGTAGGTCGTCTCGTCATATACCTGCGTAAGCTCGATCTTCAGATCGCGATGCGCCAGAACCTCCCGATTGACCTTCTCGATGGCCTTGCGCAGGCCCTCCATCACTTCAATCACGTTGGAGCCCGTCTCTCGATATGCGGGCAGCGCAAGTACCTCCTTGCCTTCACTGCGAACAAAGCCGTACTGTCGCTTGAATGTATCGTTCACCTCTGCGACGCGCCCGACGCGGATCGGCCCGCCCGGCCCGGTCTTGATGACGGTCTGCCGAATCTCCTCCAGAGATGCGAACTGACCCATCGTGCGAATCACGATGTCGCGCTTCCCTTGCGCGCTGTTCCCTGCCGAAACGTTCGTGTTCTGGCTTTGAAGTGCGGTCTGTAGCTCGGTAAACGTCACGCCGGACTGGGCGAGCTTCCGCGGATCGACGGCGACCTGTATTTCGCGCTCGCGCCCGCCGAATATCCCGATCGAAGAGATCCCCTCGACGCGCTCCAGAATCGGTTTGACATCCTCATCCACAAAGGTGAAGAGCTCCGGCACCTTCAGATCCGGCCGGTCGCTCGACAGGATCATCCAGGCGATCGCCTCTTCCCCGAATGGACGGCCGCTCTGAACAGTCGGATTGTCGAATTCGTTAAGCGGAATCTGATACTTCACGCGTCGCAGGGCGTCGGAGACGTCCTGTTTCGCAACGTCCTGATCCGTGCCCACTTCAAATTCCAGGGTGATCGTTCCGCCTCCCTGGCTGCAATCCGCGGTTAATTTGTGTAGCTTGGTGATGCTCTTAAGCACTTCCTCCTGAGGCTCGATGATTTCGCGCTCAACATCCTCCGGACTGGCGCCTTCCCAACTCGTCGAGACGGTGACCACCGGCTCGTCGAGATTGGGTGTTAGTTGAACCGGTACCCGGATCGGAGATGGAGCGATACTCGGCGGAGTGATCGTCAGCAGACCGAACAGAACCAGCAGGATCACGCAGACCGCGACCTTTACCGGGTTCTCAATGAATACCTCAACCAATCGCATGTGCTTAGCTTAGCCCTCGTCGGAAGGCTGAGTCGCGGCCGCGTGTACCGCGGCCTTCGTTGCGCCGCCGTCATCCACAGCTGCGGCCGTATCGGAAACCACGACAACCGGCCCGGGCGCAAACATGTATTCGTTCCCTCGAATCACGACTCGATCCCCTGCGGATAATCCACTCGCCTCGACCGCCACAAGGTCTCGAACTTCCGAAATAATGCTGACGGGAACCGGCATGGCCGTCGCGCCTTTTTCGCCTTCTCGCACAACGAAAAGAATCCTGCCGGCCCCGCGAACGACGACCGCATCCTTGGGAACAACCAGTCGCTTTCCCGAAGGGCCCGACGGCATCGCCACACTGACAAACATGCCTGCACGAAGTTCTCGTTGTGGATTCTCAACGTCGACTTCCACGGGAAATGTACGCGCCCGTTCGTCTGCATCGGGAACGACCCGCGTTATCTTCGCCGAATGGTCCGACTTGAGTGCATCCACCCTGACCAGCGCATCGCAACCGACCTTACAGTGTCCGATGATCGCTTCCGGCACATTGACCCTGGCCCGAACAATCGACAAATCGACAAGTTCCGCGATTTCCCCGCCCTGCTCGACCCAGGCGCCAACCTCTGTCCGCTTCGTCACGACAACACCGTCGAAGGGAGCGCGGATTTCAGTCTGTGACAGATTATCGGCAAGGACCTCTACGACTGCCTTCTGAGTATTCAGCGCGTTCTCGGCCTGCCGTGCCCGGCCGGCGGCGGCCCGATGATCGGCCCGCGCGTCGGTGTATTCCTTCTCCGTGGCGCGTTTTTCCTCCCAGAGCGCCGTCATCCGCTGGGACTCAAACACAGCCTTGTCGAGCATGGCGTTCGCCTCCTCCAATGCCGCGTCCAACTCGGCAAGACGAGAAACGGCCTCGGCGTGCTCAGCCACACGGGTCACGCTGCGCAATTTGCAGACAATCTGCCCCTTTCGGACTTCATCCCCGATGTCCACCGGATACTCGGCCACCAGTCCGGATACTTCCGCCGCAATCACGCTGCGCAGCCGCGGGCGAATCGTCCCAACCAGGCGCATGGTCGGCGACACTTCGATGAGCTCTGCGCGCGCAACAGCGACCTTCGACGGGCCGCCCTGACCATGGACGGTCGTGGCTGAAACGTGAATGGCCGCGAGAGCCGCAAAAAAACTGTAAAATCGTCGGGAAATGGGGATGGTCCTTTGGCGTTGACTCGGCAAGCTCGCTGACACCGGGGATCATAAGGTCACTAGCTTGGAGCGGCAATTTAGTCCCCGGCCGCCCGCCGCGAAATGGCCTATTCTCATGATTACCGGGCCCGGCAAAGTCGAATTCCGGGTCCTTGAGGGGATATACTTAATGGAACATTGGCGAGTTTCCGGATGGGACGTGGCCCGTCTTGTCCGCCGGCGCCTTGAGACTAGGCGCCCTGCCCGTTCCGCCATCGGCACCCAGAGAAAAAATGCCCGACCAACGCGATGATCTTCCCATCATGCCGTCGCGCGACAAACCATCCGTCGTGGACGCCCATTCCGTGGAGCAAAGCCGCCCCTTCTATCCCGGCCTTCCCACCGGCACCGGCATCGGAAAATATCGCATCCTCGAACGAATCCGTGCCTACCACAACGCCGTGGTCTATAAGGCCCGGGACCTGATGCTCGACCGGCTTGTCGCCGTCAAGCAGATGACCCCAGAACTGATCGACAGCCCCGTCGCCTGCGGAAACTTCAGACGCGAGGCCCAGTTCCTCGCCAGGATTCCCAAGGACTCTCGGTACATCCTGAACATCCACGAACTCATCGAGGATGAATTAGGCCTCTTCATCGTCGAAGAATATGTCCCCGGCCACTGGCTCGAATCACTCATCTTCAAACGCCACATCGACCAGAGCGGCGCATACCGACTCCTCAAGACCGCATCCATGGGCCTGCGGACGCTTCACAATCACATGATTGTTCACCGGGATATCCAGCCCGGGAATATCATGATCACAAAAAACCTTGCCGCGAAACTGGCGAATCTCGCCTCCGCGGCCCAGGAGGGTGACCTAAGCCCCCCGCCCGTCATCACCCCGCAGTACGCCGCGCCGGAACTACTACTTGAGCAAAGATACGACAACCGCGTCGATATCTACGGCCTGGGAATGACGGTCTATGAGATCTGCGTCGGAAGGCCGGCGCTGGAGCGACACTTCCCCGAAATTTATTCCAGCGCATTCCCAGTTGGTAAGTGGATCGAATGGCAGACCGACACAAGCCGCCATCTCCCCGACGCGAGTGAACTAAACCCGCTCGTTCCGCCCGCGCTGACGGCCATCCTGCGGAAGATGACGGCCAAGAGCCTGGATCAACGTTACAGCTCGATTGACGTGGTGCTCGAAGCCGTGGCCGCGTACTTTACTGGCCCGCCCACGACTGCCGCCCGGCGTCTGTTTAAGGGTCAATCCGAATCGGCTGCACAAGACTCGTGGCAACAGCGGCTTCTGCCCCATGCCGAAGCGCCGGGAGTATCTCGCGACAATTTCGAAGTGCCCGCCGCCGAACCGACACGGCGCCGGACTCACACACATACTGTCCGTTCCGCCCGTCAAAGATTCCGAGACGAAGCCAGGTGGGAATGGGGCGCCGAAGCAATCGTTGAACCGCCGGCCGGGCAGCGAACGCGAGGGGCGGGTTCCTGGAACCGTCAGCGTCGCCCAGGCCGCGGCTTCTCGCCGCCGCGCCCACAGAAGGTCGTCGTTATTCCACCACCGCCAAGCTCCAAGCCCGTGGTCCACAAGAGCCACGCGCCTCGAATCCTGGCTTGGACAATCAGTCTATTATTCATTCTGATCAGCTTCGGTGCGCTCGGATACGGAGGCTGGTATTACAACTACGGCCCCGGCGCGATGCATCCGGTCGAGCCGGTAATTGCCAAGGGCATCGCCGCGTACGAAGCGGGTCGATATGAGGAATCCGGAAAGCAGTTCGCCGCGGCGGCCGGCATGAAGCTCAGCGATCGGGACAAGAACATCTGGGGCGAGCGAATTCAATTCTGGACAGAACTAGTCCAGGCTCAAGTTGCCCTGGGCCGCGATGAATACGAAGTTGTCCGGGTACTGCTGCGAAATGCTGCCAGAAGCGGTATCGACCCGGCCAAAGTGGATGAACTGCAACAAAAGGCCTGGCTCAAGCACGACGCGCAAAGACTTGCTTCTCAGGGAATGGAGGAGATCGCCGCAGGGAACATCCATGCCGTCGAAGAGAAACTCGAGGAATACGCGCAAAAGGCCGCCGCCGCCGGGCTGGATCCGACCCGACTTGAATCGACGCTCAAGGAAACAAAACAGGATATCAAACAGCGTGAGTACTTGCAGGAGGCGACGAAGGCGCTGAAACAGGGAAAGTTCCTGGAAGCGATCACCGCCTGCGAAAAAGCAGAACAAGTCCTCGTTTCAACTGCGACACGAGAACTCCGCAACGCAATCACGAATGCTCAAGCCCGACAGAACTGGATCGATAAGGGTGACCGAGCCCTCGCCGATCGGGAATTCTCCGAAGCCGAGCGATGCTACAGCCATGCCCTCCTCATCGGCCCGGATATCGCCACCGAAAAGAAGGGTCGGTTGGCGAGAGCCTATGTGCTTCTCGATGAGGCCATCGAAAGCATAAAGGCGGGCGAGTTGCTCGACGCCGAGAGCAAGCTCAAGAGCTCCCTTTGGAACACCGAAACGCCGGAGGTCCGCGCGAAACTGGCCCAGTTGGAATCCGCCTTCGCCGCGGCACGTCTCGTCAGACGGGGCGATCGTCGCGCCGAAGAGGGCGATTTCGAAAAGGCGCGAGACCTCTATGAGCGAGCCCTACCTTCTCTACCGTCGCCCGCCGACGAGGGATGCCGCCAGAAGCTGCTCGGAATCAAGCGAGCCAAACTGCTTTGGGAAGGGGATCAGGCCATGAGCAACGGTGATCGCGAGCAGGCCGAGGCGCTGTTCATCCAGGCACGCAAGCTGGCACCCGGCAAAGACGTCGATGATCGCTTGAACCGGCTGAACCACCCAACCACCGGCCCAGGCTGAGCCGGCTGAAGTCGCTTCCAACTCTACGATTCCATCTCGGCCGCCGGCCCCTTCGGTATAGAGCCTCCTCCCACCCTCAATCGCCGTGCCCACCTTTCCGCAATGCCCTCAAATTCGATCGAACTTTCCACCCACTCAAGGACACCTGTAGGATGAGGCCCGAATGGATCATCGGATGCAGAATCTCGAGGTGCTCTACCGGGACGTCGGTCCGGATGTGCTCAGGTTCCTGCGTCGATGGGTGGCCTCTGCCGCGGATGCCGAGGAACTCCTGCAGGAAACGTTCCTGGTAGTCGCGAGGGATTACGCATCACTCGAAAGCGCCCGCTCGCAAAGGGCATGGCTCATCGGCATCGCGCGAAAGCTCGTCAGCTCGCATCGACGCCGTTCGGCGATCCGTCGGACACTCAACCTGACGGAAGAGCCCGTCGCGACGCCGACGACACCTGAGCAAGATGAATTAGAGTCGATCCGAAGTGCGATCGCCGGCCTTCCCATGGCGCAGCAAGATGTATTGCATTTACGGATCACCGACGATCTCAGCTACGCGGAGATCGCCGAGGCCCTCGGCGTCCCGATCGGCACCGTCCGCTCGCGGTTGCACACGGCGATGGCGACGATCCGCAGGCGGCAAAACGCAGCCGCACGCCCAATTGACAAGACATCACGGGAAATCGGGCACGACAAGGCAAAGGAAGCGTGATATATGAACCGCGAAACACTCGAAAACCTGATCATCGACCGTCGCCTGGGCGAACTGCCAGGCGATGTAGAACAACTTCTCGATGCATTCCTTCTCGCGTCGCCGGATACCGGCTCATCGGTTCAGGAAGTCGAGTCGACGCTCTCGATGACGAAACGAGCGCTGAAGGCCTCAGCCACAGATGACATGACTCTCCCTTCGTTTCCATCAAGCCGCGTCGCAACCGCCCTGGCCGGTCGCTCTCTGCAGCCCGGCCGATTCCTGCGATGGCCGGTCGCGCTCGCCGCGACATTGGCACTGGGCGTGTTCCTCGGCACTCAAACGAATTCGCCAACGTCGCAGGGGCCGTCGCATTCCATCCCGGTCGTCTTCAGCGGAATCGGCGACGATGCGCCGAGCGACTTCTGGTCCCTCAGCCCTCGTCAATCGAGGACGAAAAATCCATCAACCGCAACCAGTCACGTTGAGTGGACTTCTCCCCTCAACTGGCCCGTCAAAGGAGAATCACTGTGAAATCGATAACAAGAATCGCGTGTCTTACGGCCCTTGGTCTGACGCTTTGCGGATGTCTGCCTGAAAAGCGAATCGCATGGTCGCCGGACGGAAGCCGGGCGGCTGTCGCGACGCCCACAGGGCTTTACCTGATCGACGCAACCGGCAAGTTGCTGCCGCCTCGCCTGACCGACACGCCGACGCGCTGCGTCTGGACCGCCGATGGCAAGGGGCTCCTCATCGCCCATGCTCGAAAGGCGCCCAAGTGGGATGATCTGACCAACTCAATGAGCGCCGCGGAAAAGGAGATGATCGAGTCAACGGCGATCGAGCTGCGCCGGAGAATCCTTGATCACGCCGGAGACTTGGAGAAGTTCGAACTCGATCCGGAGAAGAGACTCTCGCCCGGCATGGAGGCCGCCGCCCTGCTCTGCCTCCGCGACAATCACGCTGAAGGCGTAAGGGAAAAGCTTGGAGACAAATGGAAGGACGTCGAGAAAGTTGACGCTCCCGTATGGAAGCTGACGCTGTTCGACGTAACGGCGGAGAAGCTGATCGAGAAGAAGACGCTCTTCCAGGGACTCGACGAGATTCGAACACCAACACTCTCTCCGGACGGCCGATTCGCCGGATTCCTTTGGAATCGTTCCGTGGCTTCCGACGACGAAGACTCCGAATCGATCGCCCGATCGCTCCAGCTCGACCAGTTGTCGCTCAACATCGTGCCCACCGACGGGGCCAAGCCCGCCCGGCTCGTCGCCAACAAGGTCGCCATCGAATATGACTGGAGCCCGGACAGCCGAGGCCTCGCCTTCATTCACGGCACGCCTTCGATGGAGGAGGCATCTAAAGTCGAACTGGGCTCGCTCGCCACGGCCATCGTCGCCGACGAGAAAGGCCGTCTTCTTGAGAAGTGGGAAGAGAGGGATCGCGTGGGGCTGCTCTTCAACCCGATGCTCAGCGTTCGATGGCTCCGCGACGGTCGGTTGCTCTTCTCCTCCGTCGAGGTATCGCTCCCGGTGACCACGCGCGCCATGCCGCAGGACTGGACACTTTTTGTCATGGACCCCCGAACCCCAGCCAGCGTCATGCGCGTCCTCGGCCGCGACCTTGCTGAACCGCGCGAACCGGAAACGCCCGTCTTTTCATTGAGCCCCGATGAGAAGCGCGTGCTGCTGCCGGGACCCAACGGTCGCGTGACGCTGTACGAATTCGCCACCGGCGAGACGACGTCGCTCGTCACGACTCAAGACCCAAAGGGCAGTGCAGGGGAAATTCCCTCGTGGCGAAACAATAACGAGATCACTTTCGTGATGCCTCCGGCGAACGCCCCGTCCAGCGATACAAGTCGCCCCGAAGTCCACATCTGGAAAGCCGGCAAGAGCCGATGCATCAGCGAAAAATGGCCGGAAGAAATGCGCAGCGGATGGCTGGAGAAAAAGTGAACCAGCCCAAATCGGACGTCAACGCGGCGGCATGCGTCATTCCAGGAGGTGCCGCCGCACGTCAAAGGGAAACGAGTTTACGCAATAGCCGTAGTCGTCCCCCAGCGCGTTGATGAAAAAGTAAAAACCTCGCGGCGAATAGACTTTGCCCATCTCGAGGTCTGAATGCGAGCGATCAAACGAGGCCGTTTCGCCATTCGGGGCGAATGCCAGTACCGTCTGCTCCATCTTCTCCCCGAGGCGCCCCGTGATGTAAACCCTGCCTTTCTTGCTGACAAGTCCGCGATCGGCATCGATGAGCGGCGGCAGCTCTCGCAGGAAACTCGGCGTGTCGCCGCTGGTGTCATAAACACGGCAGCGAGTGCCCGAGCGATCCGTCACGCAAAGATGCCCGTTCGAGCAGGCGACCGCATGGGGCCCCTTAAAACCGGCCGCGTTGTCCAGGGTGCCCACAAACCGGTATGATGAATCAAGGATTTGCACTCGGTCATTCCCGAAGTCCGCGACATACACCCGGCCGCTGCCATCAACCGCGACGTCCCACGGCGCATAAAATTCGCCCGGCTCGTCGCTCGCAAAGCCCGGCCAGCGACCGCGATCAGGAACAATCTCATCCAATTCGCCGCGATCGTTATACAGGGCGAGCACGTGGTTCACCGGATCGGTCGCGATCACCCGATGATCGGAGCTGATGGCAATGCCCACCAGCGTCGGCTCGTATCCCGGAAACTTCAGATTGCGGACGCCATAGGGCTGGGTGGCTCGCTCACCGTCCCAACGGAGCATCTGGCACGGACCGTCACCTACTAATGTGACAAAGGCGTGATCGCGATGGATCGCCAGCTTCACCGCGTCCTTACCCCATGCGGCAAAGCCCGGCGCAGACAGGTTGCTTTCCCGACCCTGATTGTCAACGCACGAGACCGCGTAGAAAGTATCGAGCGAGTAGTCCGGCGTCGGCTGAAAATCCTGCCAGAATCGCCCTGCATACTGAAGCCACCACAATTCGCCGCCGCGTGGCCGTGTCGCCACCAGCCGCCAGGGCTTCGACTCGTCGCCCCCGAAGCTCGTCCGACGATAAACGCGAAACTCCGAAATGTCCTTCGTCCGGTAGCCCGGAGGGGCATACCAGCTCGCCGTCACGGTCGAAGATGATCCGTCTCGTGGCTCCATCATCATCGCGGTCGACGTCGGCGCGGGCAATGCATCAGGCGTTCCGAAGCGAGTTTGCAGGTTAATCACATGCTCAGCCTGCTCACCATGCAGATACGCACTGAGGAAGTCATGTAATCTGAGAAAATGGAATTCCTCTGCCGTTCCATATTTGAGCTTTAACAGCAGCAGACCATTCGAACCGTCTGGTGCGATTCTGCCGAAGGGATTCGGTCTAAGGTAAATCCCCATCGGCGATACGAGCTCAGGTACTTCCTGATTCAGAAGCGTGAAACGCCCGAGCGAATCCGTCGGCGAGGAATACAGCGGATCCCCAAGCCCGACGCCCGCGATCATTCCGGCGTATTCCCCCTCACTTTGAAGCTGGTACGCATCTATTTGGGCCCCCTCCAGCGGCTGTCCGTTTCCGGCATGAACTACCACCGTCAACTTTGCCGGCAGGAGATATTGGTAATCGCCCTGCGATCCTCGCGGCCTGCCTCGCATCGAGTTCAAGTAGGCTGCCTCAGGCTCAAGCAGCCGAAATCCGCCGGGCCTGTGCGTTAGCGTTTGAGGTACGGGAAAGCGATGCTCCCGTTGCACATACAAACCGAGTTGATCAGTGGCCAGGCACTGGTCGCACCGCGTATCGAGCTTCGCAAGGTCCACCAGGCCAAGCTGCAGAGCCAGTGATTTCATTTTCGGCCAGTCGATTTTCAGCGCGTCATATCCCAGCGAGCTCGCTGCCGAATCCGCTTCAAACTCAAGGAGCGCCTGGTATTCCGCCGCGCCCTCAGCGTCGCCTCCCGCATGAAGCCCGGCTCGCCATTCGCCCGCCTCATCCATGATGACAATGCGATCGCACGTCACACGCTCGTGGACGCCCTGTGGCGCCGCCGGATGAACCGATCGTGCCAAGATTGCATTGAATGAGCCGATTTGAAATCGAATCCAGTCCTCGAAGCTGTATGAATCCACCGCGTTCGGCTTCACTTTGAACTCATCGTATAAGTCGCGTGTCACTGCGACTGCGACCGCTAAGGCATCGGTAGCCTGCTCATGAACATTGTTCCACTGATTGATCTCTCCCCCGCCGAGCGGGAGAACCTCCGCGCGAACTGCATGAGTCCCGGGCTGCCGTTTCCACTTTGCGTCGAATGAAGCCCGCCCTCCGGCATCAATCGGCGGCACGTCAAAAGACCCGATCTCGCTGCCGTCTACGGTCACGCCCAACTTGGTTGCGAAAGACCTCACGGCCCCTGCATTAAGCATGTGAACGCGGAACACAGACTCGCCGCCCATTTGCGCAGGCGCCGCGGCCTTTGCGGCGCTTTCGTCGAGCTGCGCGATCCCCTCCTCGACATACACCCCGCCCTGCCAACTCTGTTCCCGTGGAAGGCATTCGATGTACGCGATCGTCAGGTCGGGCAGTTGCGGCTGAACCCGGTGAATATGAGACCTTCGAAATTCGACGTTCGAAACGTCCCGGGCGTTAATCGCCTCGGCTCGGCCGTCGACCCCATAGATAAGGATTTCATCCGCCCACTCAATCGCCTTTCCGAGGCGCATTGACCCATCGGTCAGAGTCGCAATGTCCGAGTAATTCCGGCGGCCATGCTCAAATCGGTACTCCAGCAGGCTCTCCGACCCCGTCGCACCACTCTCCAAAAGCCGACTCGGCGCTTTCGAGTTGCTCGGTGAATCGGCCCTGGCGCCGCCCCCGAAACGGAAGATGATCCCCCCTACCAGCAGCCCGCAAAAAATGACGACAAGTCGTGTGCTCATGGCCTCACATTCTCGCCAGAAATTGGCGATGGGGCAAATTACACGCGGACGATGTTGTTATGAGTCAGCGACAGAGTCGTGGCCAATGCGATGCTTACGATTCAATGCCCTGCCAGGGATGATCTGATGCGCCTCTGCATCGACTCGGCCTCCCCGGCTGCGTAGGCGCCGGCATTCCATCGGAAGCCCAGGCCGTCATCCGACACGCGAGGAATCAAGTGGAAATGCAGGTGGAAAACCGCTTGCCCACTCGATTCGCCGCTGTTTTGCAGGACGTTCAGTCCCGTCGCCCCCGTGCTGCTCAAAATCGCACGGGCAAGTGAGGGTAAGTGCGCGGTCAACCGGCTGAGCACCTCAGGAGAGACCTCAAGCAGGCTCGAACAGTGTGACTTGGGAATGAGCAGGATGTGCCCGGGCGCAAGCGGGGCAATATCGAGAAATGCGACGGCGTCATCCGACTCAAAGACGCGAAGGGACGGAATCTGGCCGGATGCGATCTTGCAGAATATGCAGTTCGCGGTCACGGGCAAGCTCCACGAAAGTCCCGGGCGGCGAGCTTACTCGGCCGCCGACTCCCCTTCCGCACGCTTGGGCTCCTGCTTGGCGCCCTTGCCGGAAGCGGACTTCTTGGGGCTGGTCTTGCCTTCAAGGGCACGGATGCGACCGGCCGCTGTCTGTCGGCGTGGCATGGCCGGCTTTCGCGGCGACCCGGCCGTGGCGGTCTCGGTTCCGACAAGCTGCAAGATGGCGAGATCGCTGTTATCACCGATGCGCCGCTTCGCCAATCGAATAATTCGCGTATAGCCGCCGGGCCGATCCTTGAACATCGGCGCGACGTCGTTGATCAACCGGTGAATCACCGACTTGGCGACGAACGTATAGGTCTTCTTGTTGTAGCTGGCGGGAACTTGTCCCGTGCGGTGACGCCGGCCGGACCGCGATGTGAGGACGCGCTCCCGCTGGGCACTGCTCATGCCGTCGTAGCGCTCCTGCTCGTCCTGCGAAAGGGCCGCCCGGTCATTGAGCAGCGCGATCAATCGCTGACGGCTGTGGAGTGTGTTCTTCCTCGCCAGCGTAATGAGCTTCTCGACAAACGGACGAGTTTCCTTCGCCTTTGTCAGCGTCGTCTCAATCTCGCCATGTTGAAAAAGGCTCTGCGCCATGTTCCGGCGCATGGCCTTGTGGTGCGAAGGGCTTCGCGAAAGATGTCGTCCTGCTAGTCTATGCCTCATGGTCCTTTACCAACTTTCCAAGTCGTTCCACCACATTCCAGCCCGTGCGAGTCACGCACGTATTCAACCGGGGTTTCCCCGGGACGCGTCGGCGGGGTCAGTGGCCGGTGGCTGCGTAGCGAATGAACCGGGCGTCATGCCGCCGGAAATACCCGAGCTGACCGGTGAACTTCCGAACGAGCCCATCGAGCCCTCGTTTTCGAATTCTGACTCGTCATCCTCTTCATTCATGTCGACTTCGACGCCCATCTCGGATCGGAGCGCCAGTCCGTGATCGGAAAGCTTTCGCTTCACCTCTCGCAGCGATGTCTTACCAAAGCTTCGAAGTCGAAGCAGATCGGCCTCGTCCTTGGCCGCCAGCTCTCCGACCGTCGAAATATTCGCCGAGAGAAGACAGTTACTTGCCCGAACGGACAAATCCAGAAACGCGATGGGCTGAGCCAGAAGACTCGGGTCAGCCCGAACGCCGGAACTGGATGAAACCGAATCCGACTCGGCGCCGGCAACCGCAAGCCCGCTGCCAAGCTCGAAGTATTGAACGAATGGGTTGAGGTGCTTGCGAAGAATCTTTGCCGCCTCGACCAGGGCCAGTTCCGGCGCCAGCGTTCCGTTGGTCCAGATTTCCAGGACCAATCGATCGTAGTTCGTACGCTGACCCACGCGCGTGTCTTCCACGCGGTAGCGAACACGCATGACCGGCGAATAGACGGAATCCACCGGCACAATGCCGATGATCTGGTCCTCGCCCTCGATCTTGTGATCGTCGGCCGTCGCATACCCGCGACCAAGTCCGACGGTCATCTCGACCTCAAAGTCCACCGCGTCGTTCAGCGTGGCGATGTGCTGGTCAGGGTTGATCAGTTCGATCCCGGCATCCGCCTCAATCTGCGCCGCACGAACCTGAACCTGCTTACCGCTCTGCCCCTTGACGGACAGTCGCATCGTCTTGGGAACGTCGCTGTTGAGCCGCACCACAAGCGACTTGATATTCAAAATCAGGACGGTTGCGTCCTCGAGAACACCAGGAAGTGTCGTGAACTCGTGTTCGGCCCCCTTGATCTTGACGTGCGTCACCGCTGCGCCCTCAAGGCTGGACAGCAGGATTCGACGAAGGCTGTTGCCCACCGTCGTGCCGAAGCCGCGCTCAAACGGCTCGATCATGAACTTTCCATATGTGGGCGTGCTCGCCGACTCATCCCGCAAAACGCGCGTCGGGAGTTCCAAACCTCGCCACCTTATTCGCATCGCATTGACCTCCCTGGAAAAGGACGACCAGCCGCCGGATGTCCGGCCGACAACATCGGGCCGCGCCGATTGCACATCCGCCGCGGGCGCCAGGACGTCACTCAAGTTTTCTTCCGCACAAATCATCGACTACAGAACTCAATCACAAGTTGTTCTTCCACTGGAATCTGCACATCATCGCGCGCCGGCATCGCCTCGACCGTCGCTTCAAGCTTGGCCGAGTCCAGCCGCAGCCAGGACTGCACCGCACGGTTCGGATCCAGATCGAAGAATGAGCGAACGTACTTCTGACTATCCTCGCGATTCTGCACCGAAATCTTGTCGCCCACGCGCACGAGGTAGCCCGGCTTGTTCACCCGCTGTCCGTTCACCATGAAATGGTTGTGACCAATCGCGATGCGCGCCGCCTTGCGCGACGGGGAAAAGCCCAGTTTGCAGACGACGTTGTCGAGTCGCCGCTCCAGCAGACCGAGAAGGGCGATACCCGTGTTCTCGGTGCTGTGTTGGGACCGTTCGAAGTAGCGGCGGAACTGCTTGTCCCACAGCCCGTAGTACCGCTTGACCTTCTGCGTCTCGCGGAGCCGCTTGCCGTATTCGCTGTTGGTCCCTCTCCGGAAGGCCCGGCCCGCGCCGGGCGGCGCGTTTCGAGACGGCTTCTCCATCGGACACTTCGCGCTTTCGCAGCGTGACCCCTTGAGCATCAACTTGATGCCCTCGCGGCGACACATGCGACATACTGGACCTAAATTTCTACCCATAGCCTTACCAATGCCTCTCGCTTAGACCCGCCGCTTTCGTGCCGGACGACACCCGTTATGCGGCAGGGGCGTCACATCTTCGATTGATTGAATCCGCAAGCCGCCGGATTGCAGGCCGGAAATCGCCGACTCCCGCCCACTGCCGGGGCCTTTGACGCGAACTTCTATTTCCGTCACACCGAACTTCCGCGCCGCCGACGCCACCGACTCACCGGCGCGCTGCGCCGCGAACGGCGTGCTCTTGCGCGTTCCCTTGAAACCCACCGTGCCGGCCGATTGCCAGCAGAGTGTTTCACCGTTCACATCGGTGATCGTGATCATCGTGTTGTTGAAGGTCGCCTTCACGAAGGCGATGCCACGTGCCACATTCCGACGAATTTTCTTTTTGCCTGCTGACTTTGCCACTCGTTCTGCTCTCCTCGGGACGACTCGCGCCCGATCTCGTTAGCTGCGAAGTTCCTTGACGCCCCTCTTGCCGGCGACCGTCTTCTTCGGTCCCTTCCGCGTTCGGGCGTTCGTCCGCGTCCGCTGTCCACGAACCGGCAGTCCGCGACGATGTCGAAGGCCGCGATAGCACTGGATATCTTTGAGCCGGGCGATGTCCTGAGTGATCTTCCGACGAAGCTGTCCCTCAACCACGTAATTGCGGTCGATGATCGAGGCGATCCGGCTGATCTCGTCCTCGGTCAGGTTCTTCGCACGGACGTTCTCGTCGATTCCGGCTTCCTTAAGCAGCTCTTTGCTGTTGCTCGGACCGATCCCGTAGATGTAGCCGAGGGCCACAACAACACGCTTCTCGTTCGGAATATCAACACCAGCTATTCGAGGCATCGCGCTTTTCTCCCGGGACGGACATCAGCCGTCCCATGCCTTTATCCCTGCCGCTGCTTGTGCCGCGGATTAGCCGAGCAAATGACGCGCACAACGCCCTTTCGCTTGATCAGCTTGCAATTCTCACATATGCGTCGAACGCTGCTGCGAACCTTCATGATCTCTCGCTCCCGGCGGATCTCCCGCCGATCTCAAAACAGAACTGGCCGAAACGGGACTACCTCCCGTCGGTCAGAATATCCACGCCCGTCGTTGTCACGGCGACTGTATGCTCAAAATGAGCCGACGGTCGACCGTCCTTTGTCACCTGTGGCCATCCGGTCCAGTCGCCGCTTTTCACTTCGCGGCCCCCGGCATTGACCATTGGCTCGACTGCCAGAACCAAACCCGGCTCAAGACGGAAATCGTCTTTCCGCTGCTTGCGATCCGAATAGTTCGGAACCTTCGGTTCCTCGTGCATCTCCTGGCCGATCCCATGGCCGACAAACTCCCGAACCACCGAGAACCCGGCGCCTTCCACGTGCGACTGAATCGCCGTGGCAACTTCGCTCCACCAGCGTCCCGGCTTCATCTCACGAACCGCAATCTCCAGCGAACCGGAGGTCACGTCCAGGAGCCGCTGCGTTTCTCGATCGATGCGACCGACTGCCAGCGTCGTCGCTGAATCCCCGCAGTAGCCGCGAAGCAGGACGCCGCAATCGACGCTGACAATGTCGCCGTCCTTCAGGACCCGATCACCCGGAATCCCGTGGACCACTTCCTCGTTCACACTGGCGCAAATCGCCGAAGGAAAAGGAAATTTCGTACTGGGCGTCTGAACGCCCTTGAACAGCGGTACACCGCCCGCTGCAACAATCATCGCATCCGCGATCTGACCCAGTTCGCCGGTCGTGACACCGGGTCTGACTGTTTCCCGGAGCTTCTGCAACACCGAGAAAACAACGCGACCGGCGGCGCGCATCAATTCAATTTCACGCGGGCTCTTTAATACGGCCATCCGAAGCCCGTTTGTTCGAGAGTCACGCTTTTCAACAGTCGACTCTCTCATTTCGTTCGACAGATCTTCTCAATCGATACCGTCACCGCGTCCACTGTCCCGCTTGCGTCCACCGGACGAAGCAGCCCACGCGATTGGTAATACGCCACCAGCGGCTTGGTCTCAGCGTGGTACGTCTTGACCCGCTGGGCCACAACCGAAGGCTCGTCGTCCTTCCGTCGCGTCAACGCCGTGCCGCAATCATCACACATCCCGGCTTTGCCCGGCGGTGAAAACATCTCATGATAGATCCTCCCGTCCGTCGGGCAGGACCATCGACCGGTCACACGCCGGGTCACTTCCGCGTCGTCAACTTCCATGTTGACCACAATATCAATCTTAGCGCCGCGATCGGACAGTCTCTTGTCCAGTCCCTCGGCCTGGGCAACCGTCCGAGGGAAACCGTCGAGTAGGCATCCATTCGCTGCACCGGGCCGTCCGATCCGATCCATCATCATCGCGAGGATCAGGTCATCAGGAACCAGATGGCCGCGATCCATGTAATCCTGGGCCTTTCGGCCGAGTTCCGTCATCTCCTTACGCTCTGCCCGGAGGATGTCTCCACTGGACAAATGCTGCAATCCGAAGGTCTTCGAAATCCTGACCGCCTGAGTTCCCTTCCCGGCACCGGGCGGACCTAGCAAGACGACAATCACGCATAAGCTCCCTTGATCCGAGCACCGCCGCCATCACCCAGGAAGCCGCCGTAATTTCGCATGATCAAGTTCGCTTCAATTCGCTGTACGAGGTCGAGTCCCACGCTCACGACAATCAGAAGGCCTGTGCCTCCCAGGAACGAGGACACGTCCATTGGGATTTCCATCGCCGCCGCAATGATCTGAGGAATCAACGCGATCGCCGCAAGGAAGCCGGCGCCGACGAATGTGATTCGAGTCATAACCGTCTCAAGATAGTCCGCCGTGCGCTTCCCCGGACGCAGACCCGGAATGAAGCTGCCGTAGTCCCGCAGGTTGTTGGCCATCTCCTTGGGCTGGAACTGGACCGTGGTCCAGAAATAGGCAAAGAAATAGACCATCACGATAAACACGAGTGCGTAAATGAATCCAGAACGATTGAATTCACTGGCAATCATCCCCAGAAAACCGACATCCGGAAATACCTTCGACAACCAATCGAAGATCAGGCTGGGGAAGATCATCAAACTGCTGGCGAAGATGATCGGCATCACGCCGCCGTGATTGACTCGAAGTGGCAGATAATGTCGCTGGCCGCCCCACACGCGCCGACCGCGCGTCTGCTTGGCCTGCTGAATCGGAATCCGACGCTGACCCTGTGTGATGAGGATCGAGCCGGCGACGACGCCGACAAATGCCATCAGCAGAAAGACGATCTTCGCCGGTCCCATCTGGGCATCGCCGCTCACGTCCATCGAAGCGTTTTGAGCGACCCAAATCACGGCGTTCGGCATGCGGGCCACGATGCCCGCCATGATGATCAAGCTGACGCCGTTGCCGATTCCGTACTCGTCGATCTGCTCACCGAGCCACATCAGGAACACTGTCCCGGCGGTCATCGTGCTCAATCCGATCAGCCAGAAGCTCGTCGTCGGCCAGAAACTCGCCGAAAAGTCGCTGAACTCGCTGTAAACCAGGCCCGATGCCTGTACGTACTTCAGCCAGAATGCGGCCTGTACGAAACAGATGCCGACGGTGGCATATCGCGTGTATTCCTGAATCTTCTTCTGGCCCGCCTGCCCTTCCTGCTTCAACTTCTCCAGGGCGGGGATAACCGTGCCCAGGAGCTGAAAAATAATGGACGCGGAAATGTACGGCATGATTCCCAGGCCGAAAATCGTGCTCTGTTGCAGATTTCCACCGGTGAACATGGCGAAGGCCTCGGTGAGCTGCTGCACACCGCCGCTGGCTCCGTCGCCGCCGCCCATATTGCTGAAGTGCGTCGACAACGAAGGTTGATCCACACCCGGCAGCGGGACGTAGAACCCGATGCGATAGATCGCGAGCATGCCCAGCGTGAACAGAATCTTGTTCCGCAGGTCAGCGACCTTGAAGATGTTGAAAAAAGCCTTGAGCATCTTTTTCTCGCAGTTCCGTACCCGACGCCGAATCGACCTCACAGCCGATGGTTCGCGGGCCCACGGTGAATCACATCATCCCTGATCGGCCTCGCCCTCAGCTTTGGGCGGGGCCTTGGCGCTCTTGTCGCCCTTTTCCTTCTTGCCGCCGGCCTTGCCCTTGGCTGTGCCTTCGGCATTCTCCGCATCCTTTGCTTCCTTTGCCTTCAACCAGGCAGGACGCTTCACGAACTTCTTCTTGGGTTGCGCGCCGAGCCGCTTGATTGTCCCGCCGGCTGCTTCAATCTTCTTGACTGCGGACGCGCTGAATCGCTGCGCCTCAACCGTCAGCTTCTTTTGAATCTCACCCTCGCCGAGAATCTTGACCGGAGCGGTTCGATCGCGGATCAGCCCGAGCGTCTCGAGGCTCGCCGCCGTCACATGGCTCCCGCTTTCGCATCGCGTCTCAAGATCACGGAGATTGACGACCTGGTACTCTGTGCGAAAATTCTTGTTGTTGAAGCCCACCTTCGGCAATCGGCGAAAGAGCGGAAACACACCGCCCTCGGAAAGCAGTCCGCGTTCGCCGCGACTGCCGCTTCGTGATCCCTGGCCCTTGTGGCCATAGCCGGACGTCTTGCCGAGTCCGCTGCCGGGCCCGCGACCGACGCGCTTCCGCTTGGGCCTTGCACCGGCTCGAGTTGTAATCTCAGTGATATTCATCTCTGACTCTTTCTTACTTATCAGCTACCGACAAGGCTGACGCCGCGAAGTCGCTCGACCGCCGCGCGTTCTCGCAACATGCCAAGCGCCCTGATCGTCGCCTTGACCAGGTTCTTCGGACTCGTGGAGCCGTAGACCTTGGTCAGGCAATCACGCAGTCCGGCCAGTTCGAGGACGGCGCGAACGCTCGTACCCGCGATAACGCCGGTTCCTGGGCTGGCCGGCAGCAACTTAACCATGCTGGCGCCGAAACGACCTTCCACGAAATGCGGAATGGTCGAACCGTGCAGTTGGACGGGGTGAAGGTTTCGGATCGCCTGCTTGCGGCCTTTCTCAACGGCCGACGGCACTTCGTTGGCCTTGCCATAGCCGACGCCCACCCGACCATTGCGATCGCCCACGACGACCAGCGCCGCGAAGGAAAACCTGCGTCCACCCTTGACCACCTTGGAACAGCGATAGACCTTGACGACATTGTCGTCATATCCCGGTCCGTCCTGCTCCGCGGCTCCTCTACGATATCTGGCCATCCGTCACACCATGCTCTCGGTCAATAGTCGGCCTTCGGTCGTCTCTCCGAATCGCGACGCCGCCCGTACTAGAATTCCAATCCTGTCTTTCGCGCCGCCTCGGCAAGCGCCTTAAGACGCCCGTGATACCGTCGTCCACCCCGATCGAACGCCGCGGCACGAATCCCGTGCATTCGCGCTTGTTCGGCGAGGTGCTTCCCGACCAGTGCCGCTGCGGCGCAGTTGGCGCCGTTCTTGGCCTGACCAGCAAGTGCCTTTGAATTCGTACCCGCGGAGCAAAGCGTTTTGCCGCTGACGTCGTCGATCAACTGGGCACTGATGTGCTTCAAACTGCGACTGACGCTCAGCCGGGGCCGCTCCACCGTTCCGAAAATCCGACGGCGCACGCGGCGCTTCCGCCGCAACATTCGTTCGTTCTTGAGTGCTCTCGCGTTCATGACTCGTCAACCTGCAATCTTGCCAATGCTTGTTATCAACCACCTGCGCCGGCGAAGGCCTTGCCTGCCTTACGCTTGATCTGCTCGCCGGCATAACGAACACCCTTGCCCTTATAAGGCTCAGGCGGACGTGAATCCTTGATCGACCGGGCGAACTGGCCGACCGTCTGCTTGTCCGTCCCGGTGATCGTGAGCTTCGCGGGCGTCTCGTCGCCCTTGGTCTGGGCAACTTCGACAGCGACCTTGACCCCCTGGGGGATTTCCAGCTTTACCGCATGCGAATAACCGACGTTCAGGTCCAGAGTCTTGCCGCTCACGGCACAGCCATAGCCGGTTCCGTAGATCTCCAGCTTCCGCTCGTAGCCTTGCGACACCCCGGTGACCATGTTCTGAATCAGCGCCCGTGTCGTGCCGTGCAGCGCCTTATGCTTGGAAGCATCCGATTCGCGCGTCACCACGATCGCCTTGCCGGTCTCAACTTTGACCGAAACACCAGCCGCATGTGACCACGAAGCCGATCCCTTCGGACCGGTGACGGTGATCATGCTCCCCTTTAAGTCGGCGCTGACGCCGGAGGGCAGGGTGATCGGTTTTTTTCCAATTCGTGACATGACTCTTGTATCCTGTCATCGCCCCGATTTACATCGAGGCCCCAAAGGGCCTAGTAGGCCGTGCAAATCAATTCACCGCCCAAACGCTGCTGACGGCACTTGCGATCGCTCATCACACCGTGGCTGGTCGAGACGATCGCGATACCCAGACCGTTGAGCACCTTCGGAATCTCATCCACCTTTACGTACTTCCGACAACCGGCCTTGCTCTCCCGGCGAATCCTCTGAAGGACCTGTTCGCCGCGGGGACCATACTTCATGGTGATCCGCAGTTGATCGCAGGGCTTGCCCTCGATCCGCTCGGCATCGCTGATATAGCCTTCTTCCTTGAGTACCTGGCAAACAGCCATCTTGACGCCGCTATAAGGCGCCGTCACGCTGCGGGCGCGGTTGTGCAGCCCATTGCGAATGCGTGTCAGGAGATCGGCGATAGGATCAGTCCACATGCTGTGTTTGCCTCATACTTACTGCTGTCATTTCCTCTGACATCCCGACGCGAGTTACCAACTCGCCTTTCGAACGCCGGGAATCTTTCCTTCCAGTGCCATCTGCCGGAAACAAAGCCGGCACAGACGAAACTTCTTGTACACCGCGTGAGAGCGACCGCACACCTGGCATCGAGTGTAGGCTCGAACCTGAAACTTCGGCTTCTTCGCCGCCTTGATCATCCAGCATTTTCTGGCCATAGGCTTCGTCGCTTTCCTGCTGCGTCCGCCGACCCGGCCGCGATTCTGTGCGCCGGGCGGTTTGTCGCCTCGTTACGATTCCTTCTCGTCCTTCCGAAACGGCAGACCCATCATCGTGAGCAATTGTCGGCTCTCGCGGTCATCTCGTGCCGACGTGCAAACCGTGATGTTCATCCCCTGCTGAAACTCGACCTTGTCGGCATCAACTTCCGGGAAAACAGTCTGCTCCGTCAGGCCCATGCTGTAGTTGCCGCGACCATCGAAGCTGCTCGTCGATAACCCGCGAAAGTCGCGAATACGAGGAATCGCGACCGCGATCACGCGATCTAGAAACTCGTACATACGCGCCCCTCGCAGCGTGACCTTCAGCCCGATCGGCTGCCCCTCGCGGAGCTTGAAATTCGATACGCTCTTGCGCGCTCTGCAAACAATCGGCTTTTGGCCGACGATCTGAGTCAGCTCCTTTTCCGCCGCGTCCATGCGCTTCTTCTCCTGGGTGGCCTTGCCCAGGCCCATGGAGACAACGACTTTCTCAAGCCGCGGAATCGACAGCCGGTTCTTTCGCCCGAGCTCTTTCTGCAACGCGGGAAGAACTTCGTTCTTGTACTTTTCGTAAAGCCGAGCCATTTTCGTTTCGCGGCCGCGCTTCTACGCGGCCACGCCCTAAATCACTTTCAACTCTTGACCGCGCCGCGGACGTCTTCAAGGGCCGTGCCCCCTTTGGTCACCCGACGCTTCGACTTAATCTTGCCGCCCGCCTTTTCAAGTTCCATGTGAACCCGGCTGCCGCGACCCGTCTTCGGGTCCACAGGCAACACATTGGATACATGGATCGAAGCCTCTTTGCGGATACGGCCGCCCTGAGGACTCCGACGACTCGGCTTCATGTGGCGATAGACCAGGTTCACGCCCTCGACCACCACGCGCTGCTTATCGGGGTCAACGCGCAGGACCTTGCCCTGCTCGCCGCGGTGATCTCCTGAGATCACCTCGACCCGATCGCCTTTTCGTACTTTCGCCGCCATAAGCCTGTCTCACTCCGTCGCTGACTTAAACCACTTCGCTCGCCAGCGAGACGATCTTCATGAATCCCATGTCGCGCAGCTCTCGGGCAACGGCTCCGAATATGCGCGTTCCCTTGGGGTTGCGGTCATCGTCGATGATCACCGCCGCGTTCGTGTCGAAACGGACGTAACTGCCGTCCCGCCGCTTCACAGGCGACTTCGTTCGTACGATGACGCACTTCACTTTCCGTCGCTGGGCACGTTCCTTGCGGTTGTTGCCCACGATGTAGTCGCTATTGGGTAGCGCCTTCTTCACGCTGCAGACAACAATGTCGCCGACCGAAGCGGTTCGGCGCGTGAAGCCCTGGCGCCGAGTCGAGCCGCCCAGCACGCGAATCACCAACGCCCGCTTCGCGCCGGTGTTGTCTGCTATATCCAGGACGCTTTCCGACTGAATCATGGAAAACTCGCTCCGCTATGCCTGCACTGCTCGACGCACGATCTTTGAAAGCCGCCACGACTTTGACTTACTGATCGGCCGACATTCAACAATTTCCACCACGTCGCCGACCTTGGCTTCATTCTGCTCATCGTGAACATGAAGCACGCTGCGACGACGCTGATACTTCCCATACTTCGCGTGCTTCACCAGGCGATCGATCCGAACCTTGATCGTCTTGTCGCGTTTGTCGCTATCGACCACCGCGAGCCGCGCTCGGCGGCCCTCTCGCACCGAAGTCTGATCGCTCTTTGCTGCATCCGTCATGGCTGATCCGTCCTCGTCCATTCGTTATCGAGTCGCCTTCGCGGCCGTTCCCGCGGACTCCATGTGATACTGCTTCTGCTCGATATCCTTTTCGCCGCGCTCGTTCAGCACCGTAAAGACCCGTGCGATATCCTTCTGGGTCTTGTGAAGCTGGGACGGGTCCTCCAGCTTTTCGGTGACGCGCTGGCTGCGCAAATCAAACAGGTGCCGGCGCAGGCGATCCAGCTCCGCGTGCAGCTCTTCGGTCTTCATGTCCCGGATTTCGTTTATTTTCATCTTCGCCGGTCCCGGCCCGATGCGATCGAGCCAGCTTACATTCCCTTTTGTCGCTTACAGTCCGTGTCGCCGCTTCAAAAACCGACAGCGATACGGCATCTTCCTCGAAACGCGCGAGAGCGCCTGCCGGGCCACGTCCTCGGGAACGCCCCCGATCTCAAACAGCACGGTTCCGGGCTTCACAACGGCGACCCAGTAATCCGGTTCGCCCTTGCCCTTACCCATGCGTGTTTCCAACGGCTTGCTGGACACGCTCTTGTGCGGAAAGATGCGGATAAACACCCGACCCTGCCGCTGCAGATAGTGCGACGCACACATGCGCCCCGCCTCGATCTGCCTTCCGGAAATCCAGCCGGGCTCCAACACCTGCAATCCGAAATCGCCGTAGGCAACCGTGTTGCCGCGCGTGGCGTTCCCGTGAATCTTGCCGCGCTGATGCTTGCGGAACTTTACTCGCGCCGGCATGAGTGCCATGTCACTGACTCCCTATCCATCGCTCCAAGCCGCCATCGCGGCGAGGAGGTTCTCGTCTATTCTCCGCCCTGACCGCGAGGCCGACGTCCGCCGTTGTCACCGGCCGTTCCGGCAGCCACGCGTTCGTTATGCGCTTCGTCACGGTAAGATCCGTGGTGCAGCCAGACTCGCACGCCCAGCGCCCCGTACGTCGTAAAACTCTGGGCAAAACCGTAGTCCACATGCGCCTGAAGCGTCTGAAGCGGGATCGATCCCAACTTCTGCGTCTCCTGACGGGACATTTCCGCGCCGCCCAGCCGCCCCTTGCAAATAATCTTGATGCCAAGCGCCCCGGCTGCCATCGTCGCTTCGCAGTGCATCTTCATAACGCGGCGGAAGCTTCCTCGCTTCTTCAACTGCTCGGCAATATCCAACGCAATGAGCTGTGCATCGAGATCAGGATTCTTGATCTCCTTGATGTTCACGCTCACCTTGCGATCGATCAGGTCTTCCAGCGCCTCGCGGAGCTTGTCCACTTCCGCGCCCTTGGGACCGATGACCATGCCCGGTCGGGCCGTCGCCACTTGAACCTTGACCTCATTACGGGTGCGCTCAATCTGAACGCCCGCGCAACCGGCATAAGGCGGCGTTCGATTCAGCCGCTCGTGGACCAGCTTTCGAATCTTGAAGTCCTCAATCAAGAACTCCGCGTAGGCCGCCTTCGGGGCGAACCACTTGGAACGCCAGTCCTCGGTCACGCTGATCCGAAATCCAATTGGATGAACCTTCTGTCCCATGTTGGATTACTTCCTCGGTCCTTCCGCCACCGTCACTACGATGTGGCTCGTTCGCTTCATGATTGCATGTGCCCGACCGCGGTCCTTCGGCTGAAACCGCTTGATGATCGGGCCCGGGTCCACCCGAGCCTCGTGCACGAAAAGACCCCGAACGTTGGCCTCTTTTTCGTCGGCGTCCGCCATCGCTGCGCGGAGCACCTTGTCAATCAGTACGCTCGCCCGCTTGCGGGTGAACTTCAGCAGATCAAGCGCGTCGTCCACCGGGCGACCGGCGATGAGCTGAGTCACAAGCCGCGCCTTCCGCGGGCTGATTCGGGCATATCGATGTATGGAGGTCCATTTCGCCATTGGCTTACCCAATCACTTACTTCTTAGCGTCCGCGTCAGCCTTCTTCACGCCGGAGTGGCCACGCCAGGTCCGCGTCGGAGAAAACTCGCCCAGCTTGTGCCCCACCATGTCTTCCGTCACGAACACCTTCTTGAAGATCTTGCCGTTATGCACGTCGAAGGTTCGACCAACGAACTCAGGCGGAATCGTGCAGCGCCGAGCCCACGTCTTGATGGGTTCGTGACTGCCCATTGACATTGCCTTCTCGACCTTCTCATAGAGTCGAGGATCGACAAACGGTCCCTTTTTTAAGCTGCGTCCCATACGTTTCGCGCCCTAATCCTTGCAGTACAGTTCCACGCGAGCCTTACTTGCGTCGCGGCAATGATACCTGTCCATAGCGACGACTCTTGCGACGTCGCAGAATTCGTCGGTTCGAGTTCAGCCGCGGGTTACGCGTCCGACCGCCCTTGGCCAACTTGCCCGTCGGGCTGCACGGATGACGTCCGCCGCCACTGCGCCCTTCGCCGCCGCCCAGCGGATGGGCGACCGGGTTTTGTGCGGTCCCGCGAACATGCGGCCGACGGCCGAGATAGCGCCGACGACCCGCTTTTCCGTACACGATATTCTTGAAGTCGGCGTTGCCCACCTGTCCGATGGTCGCCCGACAATCAATTCGCACCTGTCGCATTTCACCCGACGGCAGAATGACCGTTGCCCAACTGCCCTCTTTGGCGACGAAGCGTGCAGTTCCCCCGGCCGTCCGACAAATCTTGCCGCCCTGGCCGGCGATCAGCTCAATATTGTGAATGTCCAGGCCGACCGGCATGTCCTTCAGCGCCATCGCACAGCCAACCTGAGGTTCAGCCGTCGGGCCGCTCATGACCTTCATCCCGGCCTTCAGGCCATTGGGAGCAAGGATGTACCGCAGCTCGCCATCCGCGTATTTCAGCAAGGCGATAAAGCTGTTGCGGTTCGGATCGTACTCAATCGCCTCGACGACGGCCGCCATGCCGTCCTTATTGCGCTTAAAGTCGATCACACGGTACAACTTCTTGTGGCCGCCGCCGCGAAATCGCGAAGTCGTGAAGCCCTGGTTGTTACGACCGCCGGTCTTCGTCAGCGGCCGAACCAGCGCCTTGACCGGGCGACGGCTGCGCGACGTCAACTCGGCGAAATCATTGACGCTCGACTGCCGCCTGCCGGGAGTCGTCTTCTTATGAATTTTTACGCCCATGTCGCACGAACCTGTCTAAATCGCCGCACTGGCGACGAGTCACTCACTTCCCTAGAACAAATCGATGTGGAACTCAGGCTTGAGTACCACCACCGCCTTCTTCCACTCCCGAGTCATGCCGAACTTGAACCGCGTCCGCCGGCGCTTGCCCGAACAGACGCTCGTTCGAACACTCTGAACCTTGACGCCGTAAATCTTCTCAATCGCGTCGCAAATCTCGATCTTGTTCGCCGACGGATGAACCTCGAAGCTGTAGGCCCCGCCGCGACCGGGCCGCGAGCTGGATGCGCCGAATGACTGGCGACTCTGGTGCGTACCCTTCTCAGTGACCAGCGGCCTGCGAATAACGTGGTAGATATCCATCGCTCCACCTTACCCCTGCACGGTCGCACGACCGCCCAATACCGGATCCTTCGTCAGTGCCTGGAACGCTTCCGGCGTAAACACAAGACGCCGTGCCCGTAGCACTTCATGGGCGTTCATGTCCCAAACCTGTTTCAAACAGAAGCCCGGAATGTTACGTCCCGACAACACGAGATTCTTATCAAGCGCCGACACGGCGAGAAGTGCCCCACGATCCGATTTCGTCGCTCGCAGGACAGTCGCCAGCGTCTTCGTTTTGGGCGCGTCAAACGCCAGTCCGGTCAGGATCACCGCGGTACCCGCCTGGGCCTTTGCCAGGATCGCCGAATTCCGCGCCAGCCGACGCATGTTCTTCGAAAGCTTCTTCGAGTAATCCCGATTCGCCTTGGCGAAGGCGTGACCGCCGCCGACGCGAACCGGGGTTCGCAGGTTACCCGCACGAGCGCGACCGGTGCCCTTCTGACGATACAGCTTGCGTGACGAACCATGAACCTCCGCGCGGGTCTTCGTCTTGTGCGTACCTTGGCGCTGGTTGGCGCGGTACGTCACCACGGCTTGCTTCAGCAAGTCGACTCGCACGCGACCGCCCAGGAGCTCCGGGTCCAGCTTCTCGCTGCCGACCTGCTCGCCCTTCGTATTCAGAATGGGTATCTCGATCATAGCGACACTACATCAAAAAAGGTCGTCCCGGCTCTCGCCGAACGACCTGTCCGTTGGTTAACCCTTCGTCTTGGCCTTGGAGACGATCACATATCCGTTCTTCGGCCCCGGGACCGTTCCCTGAATAAGCAGCAGATTACGATCCTTATCGATCATCACGAGCTTCTGATTGCGGGCGGTGCAGCGTTCGTGGCCCATATGACCCGACATGCGCTTGCCCTTCTTGATACAACGACCAAGTCCGCGATTACCGGATGAGCCAATGCCGCCCGGCGAACGATGCTTCCGCTCAGTTCCGTGCGAGGCCGGCTGTCCCTTGAATCCGTGGCGCTTCATCACGCCCTGAAAACCCTTGCCGATCGACGTGCCGACCACATCGACGAACTTCACTTCAGTCGACTCAAACATCTCCACGGTCACGACGTCACCAGCCTTCTGCTCCGTCGGATTCGTCAGTCGAATCTCCCGGACAAATCGCTGAGGGACCGTCTTCGCCGCAAGGGCATGACCAATCTGCGGGCGAGTGCTCCGACTTGCCCGGGCATTCTCAAACCCAAGCTGAACGGCCTCGTACCCGTCGCAATCCTTCGTCTTCACCTGAAGAATCGGGCACGGACCAGCTTGCACCACCGTCACCGGAACAGACGCGCCGTCCTTGCCGAACACGCGCGTCATACCGATTTTTTTTCCTAAGATGGCCGCGGTCATGAGGTACAAAATCCCTTCCCTGACGGTTAATAAAACCGCGCGATAAGGCTCACGCGACGAACAAACAGCGCTGTATCAAAAAGAAGTCCGGACGCCGATATCGGTGCCAACGTCAGGTCACCGATCCTGCATCACGCTCTGATTTTTACAAATACGCCTGCCGGAACAACCAGCCGATTCAATGCCTCCACCGTCCGAGCCGTCGGGTCGAAGATGTCAATCACACGCTTGTGTGTCCGCATCTCAAACTGCTCCCGAGACTTCTTATCAACGTGGGGGCTGCGAAGCACCGTATAACGCTCGATCCGAGTCGGAAGTGGAATAGGGCCGCTGACGCGAGCACTTGTCCGCTTGGCATGTTCGCAGATCTCACGCGCTGAAATATCCAACGCCTGATGATCGTAAGCCTCCATCCGTATTCGAATTCGATCCAGCGCCACAGGTGTTTCCGATCCGTCTGAGTGTTTCGCCTCGCCCCTTCTCAAAATTGGGGCAAGACAGGAAAGCGTACCAGACTGCCAATCAATGTCAAGCAACCAGTGCTGTTAAACTCAATCCGCCGCAATCAACCATAAATTCCTGCATTGGCACGACTTATAGACGGGCGGGTAGATTGGCAGCCGTGCACCCGCCTTTTAGACCTGGAAATCTCGGTTTCCGCCTGGCTCGCCGATTCCCAGGGGCTCCCAACGTTCCCACCACGCCGCCTCCCGCTGCGCCGCGAGCAGTTTGCGCATTCCGAAGCACCGCCTGGCTGGTCAAAACGCCACCGAATAACCGGCGACCTCCGCCCGCCCTGATCCCAGGGGCGGCATCCGTTGTAACGATGGAAATCGTTGTTCAATGTTAAGCGGTAAAGTACTAATCCCCGTACCCGTGGAGCTTCAAAAGCGCCTGCTGCTGTGCCGGAGGCATCGGCTCATAGGCGTACGGCTCCATCGAATAGCTAGCTCGGCCCTGCGTCAGCGTACGAAGTTTCGTTGCATACTGAAAAAGCTCCGACAGCGGGGCGAGGCCGTGGATGATGCGATATTGCCCGCGGCTCTCCGTGTCCTCGATCAGCCCGCGCCGAGCTGCCAGGTCGCCACTCACCACACCGAAGAAATCCTCCGGCACAGATACCTGAAGCTTCATCATCGGCTCAAGCATGATCGGGCCGGCGGCCTTGCAGGCCTCCTCAAAAGCGAGGCGACCGGCGTTTTCGAATGCCAGGTCAGAGCTGTCCGTTTCGTGCTGCTGCGCCTCGATCAGTGTTACGCGCACATCGAGAATTTCGTACCCCGCCAGCACCCCCATGGGTAGCGAGTCACGAACGCCGCGCTCCACCGCCGCGACGTATTCCCGGTCGATCGATACCCCGCGAAGCCCGTTGTAGAACTCGAATTGCTCTTTGCCCTTTTCACGGGGCAGAGGCTCGACACGCAGTTTGATGACCGCATATTGCCCGCGCCCGCCTGTCTGGCGAACGAATCGGCCCTCTGCCTCCGCGGCCCGGGAAATCGTCTCCCGATACGAAACACGTGGCTTCCCCACATTGACCGGCACACCAAAGTCGTGTGCGAGCTTGTAAGCGAGGACTTCCAGATGCAGTTCACCCATGCCACTGATGAGCGTCTGACCGGTCTCAGAATCAAAATGGTGCTTGAACGTGGGGTCCTGACGCTCCAGTTTCGCCAGCGACTCTCCGAGTTGGTCCTTGTCCTTGGTGTTCTTCGGCTCCACGGAAACGCTGATGACCGGCGCTGGAAACTCGATCCGCCCCAGAACGACCGGCGCCGACGTTTCGCAAATCGTGTGGCCCGTCAGCGAGTCCTTCAGCCCCAGGCATGCAACGATGTCGCCCGCCGGCGCTTCGTCGATCTGCTCGCGGCGCTTCGCAAACATGCGAAACATCCGGCTCAGGTTCTCCTTCTTGCCGGTGTTCCCATTGAGCAGGCGCATCCCGCTCTTGAGCACTCCGCTATAAACACGGATGTAGTAAAGATCCATCGGCTTGTCTGAGACGATCTTGAACACCAGACCTGCAAGCGGCTCGCTCCTGGACGGGCGACGCGTCACGATCGTCTCATCGTCAACAGCCTTTACGCCCTGAACCGCCGGCCGATCGAGCGGAGATGGCAGATAATCCAGCACACCATCCAGTAGCGGCTGGACGCCGATGTTCTTCAGCGACGACCCGCAAAACACCGGCTGCAGCACATTAGCGATCGTGGCCCGTCGAAGCGCCGACTTGATCTCCGCAACCTCCAGCGGCGTCTCCTCCAGATACTTATGCATCAGCCCGTCGTCAGTCTCGGAGACTTTTTCTTCCAGCTCGTGGCGCAGGACTCTCGCCGTCTCCATAAGGTTTTCAGGAATGGGCTCTTCAACGACCGTCACACCCTGCGGCCCGGTGAACCGAAGTGCCTTCATCGATAACAAGTCAACGATGCCGCTGAACCCCGACTCCGCCCCGATCGGAAACTGCACCGCGACCGGATGCGCCTCAAGCCGTTTGCGGATCGACGCGACCGAGCTCTCGAAATCGGCCCCGATCTTGTCCATCTTGTTTAGAAAACAGATCGTCGGAACGCCGTACTTTTTCGCCTGCCGCCACACCGTCTCGGATTGCGCTTCGACGCCTTCCTTCGAGTCGAAGACAACAACCGCCCCATCCAGCACGCGAAGGCTGCGCTCGACCTCCGCCGTGAAATCGACGTGTCCCGGCGTATCAATCAGATTGATGGTGTGATCGCGCCACGGACAGGTTACCGCCGCGCTGAAAATGGTGATGCCGCGATCCTGCTCCTGCTCGTCGAAGTCGGTCGTCGTCGTTCCGTCATCGACCTCGCCGATCTTGTGCGTCCGACCCGTGTAAAAGAGGATTCGCTCCGTTGTCGTCGTCTTGCCGGCATCAATATGGGCGGCAATCCCGATGTTCCGCACCCGATGCATCGGGTCGCTCGATTGGCCGGGCTCCTCCTTGGTTGACTGAGTTTTCATGTTTCCAGAATCCTGCATGGCTGGAGGAGCATGCGCCGTCCTGGCGCCTCTCGCTGACTCCATTCGCGATCTATCCAAATGTCGAACGAAGGATGATATAGGAAGCGTTGGAGCCTGTCGTCTCGGGCGGGTCTCAGCAGAGCCTCTGACTCTATGCCCGCCAATCACGCGCCAACGGGGCGTCGTCGGCAGGGGCAAGGCAGATCAAGAGGATCGTCCAGAAATTGTGCGCGCTACAAAAGAAAAAGTACCGCGACTGCACAAGGCAGCCGCGGTACTTTGATCACAGTGAAACCTGAAGGAGCTCGAAAGCTCCGGTTGATATTTACTTGCGTCGGCGAGCGAAGAACACCAGGCCGCCGAGCAGCAGACCGAGCGTCGCAGGCTCCGGCGTCAGGCTGACCGTCAGGAGGTAGCTGCCCGACTCGGTGTGGGCCGACCCGCTGAAGTCATCAATGCCATCGAAGTCGAAATCGGCATAACCCGAAACCGACAGCCAGACCATCTGGGCAACGCCGCTGTCGTTCGCATAGCGAACCGCGCTACCGCGAGTCGGGCCAGCAGGGCCAGTCGACCAGGCAGCATCGCCGCCGGCATCGTCGTTACCATTTGCGAGGCCAATCGAGTCCCAGACCGCCATGACGGTGTCGGGGCTGCTCGGAAAAACACCCAGCGGCGTCGTGATAGCCGTCAGGATGCAGCCGCTCGGAATCGTCAACTTGTAAAAGTCAACGTCCCCAGCCGAAAGGCTGGCCATGCCGACATCGGCGCTCAACGCACACGAGCCGTCACTCCAGTCGGCCGTATTGCTGACAAGCACATCGGCTGTCGCCAAAGTGTTGTTGCCGGCCGAGTCAAAGCCAACGAAGACGGCGTTTGCCGACGTCGCGGCCATCAATACGATTCCAGTGATAAGTGCTGTGATCCGCATTTCATCTCCTCCGATTTTCTGCCAGCCCATTGTGGGCGAACATTACTTCTGACCCGTTCCCTAGAGTTCTGCTTAATGAACTCAAGCCGCAATGTACCACGTCCCGCGGGTCCGAGTCAAGCTCTGGCGGACCCTATTTCTTATTTTTTGCAACCCATTTTCCGCCCGCCGGGACCATCAATTCCCTACAGGAACCCCTGCTCGCCGATCTTTTAAGTGCAGTTACATCAGACGCTTATAGAACCAGTCCTGATTTGCTGCTTGGTTTCCGGGCAGGCCCTATTGAGCCTGCGGATTGCCAATCCCCATCCTCCGACCCCCGTGGAATTCCCCTTTTTTCTCAGACTATTCCTCCTCGCCGCCCGACCCGATGATGACCACCCGATTTTTCTCATTTCTCTGAAATCAAGGCGGTCTTGACCCATAGGATCGTCATATCAGCCTTCGCCCAATGGTGGCTGCATCAGGCAGCAGGACGCACTTTCTGGCAATACAGAGTACGCGGCTCGGAGCCTTTATGGCACAATCCGATAGATCAATGGGCCCGATGGAGTCCGATTTGGCGAACCATTAGGCCCCAGCGACCCGAGATTTGATAGGGGCCTTGACCGATTCTTCCCTGTGAGCGAAGAGGTGCTGCATGAGAATAAACGTTCTAACCGCATTCTGCTTCTTGAGCGGACTGTGGCTCATGACGAGTCGGACGATCGCCTCGGAAGACACTCTGCCCTCCATAGAATCTCAGGCGATCGCAGCAGCGGCAAAGCTGGAGGCTGTTTCCGCCAGGATGCGCATCAATGCGATGATGAAGATGGGCGATGCGGACATCGAAAGCGAGTCAAACGGAACCTACGAACATCAGCGGCATGGCAACCGGATCGTCTTTCGAATCGACCTCAACAACGTCGTCACCTCAAGGCATCAAGGACAAACCCGAAAGGCCGAGCAATCCGTCCTGACCATCAGCGACGGCGCAGCGTGTTACGTAATCACCAACCAGGCGGGACGCAAACCGACTGTCACAAAGTCGATCCCTCAGCCCGGCCAAACGATCGTGGCTGATGAGAATTTCTTCACCAGCCTTAAGAAGTCATATAACCTCCGCGTCCTGCCCGACCAAAACATCGAAGGCAAGAAAGCGTGGGCCATTGAGGCGACACCCAAGGCCGCTGCCGCCGACCAGCCTGCAAAGACAATTCATTACATCCAAAAAGAGTCCGGCCTGCGCGTCAAAAGCACCGGGCATGACAAGTCCGGCCGTCGCATCCAGCTCACCGCCCTGTCGCAGATCAACCTGAAACCCGAGATCAAACCCGACAGATTCCTCGTGGAGCTTCCCGACGACGTAACCATCGTCGATCTGACCGGCAAATAGCCAACCATTGCCGCCACTGCCCACAACACCGTTGTCGCATTTCTTCGAGACTGCGTTCGTTTCCACACAGCGATTGCCCCACAAAAACCGATGGAATTCGGGAACAACCGGGCCGAAGAACCGGTTCTATATTCTAGAACGGTCTTCGCGCCTTCGAGCAAGCTGATGCCGCGGACCGCTTCGACGATGAAACCACGCCTTCCGGCCGACTACACCGGATAACGCGAACGCGGGCTCCGCAGTTAAATGAGCAGGCAAAGCGTCCCGCCGAAACACTCAGCGCCCTCCCAAAACCCACTCCCACTCCACCCTTGGGCGGGCGTGCCTGGCAGTCTCATTCGTGAGGCTGCCAGGCGTAACTTTTGATGACCGGTTCCCCTCTCCCCTCATCATGGACATGGATTCGCCTTGCCCCCGCTGCGGCGTTGCAGAATAATCCCGATTTTATGCCATCCCTTTCATCGAGCCGCGCCGTCGACCATGCCTCCGAGGAAGCCCTCATCGCCGCACTCCGCGCCGCTGACGATGATGCTTTCACGACGTTTACGCACCAACATGCCGGCCCCATGCTCGCTGTGGCACGCCGAATCGTCGGCAGTGAAGAGGACGCCCGCGACGCACTCCAGGAGGCCTTTCTCTCCGCGTTCAAGGCGATCAAGTCTTTTGAGGGCGGGTCAAGACTCTCCACATGGCTTCATCGCATCGTGGTCAACGCCGCGCTGATGAAGCTGCGCTCCCGGAAGCGGGCTCATGAACGACCCATCGAAGACCTGCTGCCGAAGTTCCTGTCCGATGGCCATCAGGCCACCCCGGCCGCGGCGTGGCAGGAAACCGGGGATTCGGAGGCACAGCGGAAGGAAAATCGGGCGTTGGTTCGCGCCGCGATCGACGAACTGCCCGAGATTTACCGTACCGTTTTGCTCCTCCGCGACATCGAAGAACTTAGTACAGAGGAAACCGCTGAGGTGCTGGGAATCAATAACAATGCCGTCAAAACACGGCTTCATCGGGCACGGCAGGCTCTGCGAACCCTGCTCGATCCCCATTTTCGGGAGGGGCCGTGATGGGGCTCTGGTCTCGCATGATCGCCAAACTTCACCTGTTCGGGGCCCGGCGCGGTCTGCGCAAACCGCTATTGACCTGCCGTGAAATCATCGACTTCATCGAGGCATTTCGAACCGGCGAATTGCCGGCCGAGCAGCGCCGCGAGTTCCAAATCCATATCGACGTGTGCCCTCCATGCGTCGCCTACCTCGATTCCTACCAGACGACCATTCAATTGGAAAAGACCTGCCGCGACGACCCGGCCGATGCCCATGTCCCGCCGGAACTGATCAAGGCCATCCTCGCCGCGCGCGAGAAGTCCCAGTAAGAAATCTGAATACGCCAATAAAAAGAGCCGCCCTCGATAGGAGAGCGGCTCCAAGTGTACATCCCTGATTCGTCGGCGGACTATCGTCGCCGGCGCATCACAATCAGGCTGCCGAGACCGAGCATCATCAACGATGTCGGCTCGGGGACGATCTGTCCGCGAATCTCGCCACCCGGCCGGAAGGTCGAGTGCAGATTCACGTAGGTCAGTCCGTCGATCATTCCCTGGGCGTTCACCGCCGAGAGAATCCCGTTGCCGGTGATGGTCCCCGACGTGGCCGCTGTGAACGACAGAGGCAGAATCACGCCTGTGTTCGTTCCGACCGGAGCCAGCCCGTGAATGTGCGCGTTGTTCGCGGTGCCGATCAACCCGGAAAACGTGCAGTTCAGATTCACCGCAAAGCTGACGTCATCCAAGGTCACGGTACAGTCACCGGTTGCCGGCGTCGCGACCGGCGGGTTTTCCTGTAACCCGTCCATTGTAAACTCGTAGGTGCGAATTCCGGCCAGCGACGGCATCGCGCATACGAGCGGGGCAATGATTGCCCCCAGAAGCACGCTTCTAACCATTAACATATCCTCCGTCTCACCCCAATACGTGGTTCTCTACCCATTCGAAGCCGTCGAATGTGAAGCGGTTCTGACCCGATAAGACACTAGATTAATCGGAGACACCGTCTTTTTCAAGACTTACCTGCGACGGCGCAGGGCCGCAAAACACTATTCGACCTGCATGTAGTCTCCTGCACACATATTTGTGCCACGGCACACAGTTCAGCTTGGGAGGGCAATCACGCTGCCGAGTTTTTTTACGGCCTCAGTCCGACACTAAAAAGTAAGACCCGTGAGCGGTTGTCCGTCCACGGGCCTTTTCTTCTCTTACTGCGGATTCTCGGGGATAGCCGGTTTGCTACTCGGCGTCCTCCGGGTGGACCTTTACCTTGACCGGGCTGTCTTCCATCGCCTGATCAAGTGCGGCCTTCAGCTCAACGTGCATCGTCGCCGGGTTGTCGCTGGCGACGTCCATCAGCTTAATCTGACGGACGTTTTCATTGCCCGCCTCGCCGCTTGACCACTTGATGGAAATCAGGCCATTGTCATCGACCGAGACCTCCGGCGTTCCTTCGAAGCGCTCGGCGGGCAGAGTCGCCAGCCGCTTGACGGCGATGGCGCCCGCCTCATCGGTCGTGGTCGTGAACACGTTCAGGTTCTCGCCCGCCTCATCCGTGATGAGATAGAGCGCCCGATCCACGCCCTGGGCACTGGTCCACTCGTGGACCGGCTCGGCGTCGCCCAGGTCTTCAATCGTGCCATTCGTCGGGCCGCCGACATTGACGCGCCGCTTTGAGACATTCACGTCCTGGGTCTTCTGGTCGCCGTCGTCCAAATTGACCTCGACGCGCATCTCGTGCTCACCCGCATCGGCGTTCTCGGTCTTACGAACCTGCACGTGGGCATCGCGGCCGTCGGCGAGCGTCGTTGTCAGCTCACCTTCGTGCGATCCGTCCGCCTGCGGCTGAAGCTCAACGTCCACCTGCTGCCCGTCAATCTCGACGGTCACAAACAGGCTCTTGATGTATTGAATCCCACCGCCCGCCGCGAAGGCGCCGCCGCCGAGCACCAGGATTCCCAGCGCCGCGGCCATTGCCGGGCGATGTGCAAATCGTCGCGAAACCGTCGTCTGATCGAACTCCTTCATCAATCTCTCCTCGAGTTGGGGGTCATACGAAGGCCCGTCATACTGGACGGACCGCAAGGAACCTAGCGCGCTATCCACCATGTCACGATCGCGATTCATACTGATACGTCTCCTTTCGGAGGAACATTCGAAGGGCCCGATGCACCGCCGGCGGCGTCGGCTTCAGGCGGCCGACTTTTCAAAAGCCGCTCGCGCATCGCATCCCGCCCGCGCGACAGCCGGGACTTCACCGTCCCCAGCCGACACCCCACGGCGATTGCGACATCCTGCAGGCTCAGCCCTTCGAGATAATGCAGAGATAAAACTGTCTGAAATTTCGGCGGCAGCTCTAAAAGCGCCAATCGGGCACGCTCGGCGTCGGTTTCGGGCAGGTCGTGCCGCACCGAACCATTGCCGCCGTGGCCTGCGCCGTTGCCGTCGGTCGGCCCGCGCATCGCGGCGAAGAATGCCTCGATCACGCTGCGCCGCTGCTGGCGTCGCACCCACCGGTTGACCGTGGTCGTCGCAATGCGATACAGCCACGCCTTGATCGGCACGCCCCGCTGCCGATACCGTGGCAAGTATCGAAGGACAGCCGTGAACACGTCGGCCGTCAGGTCTTCGGCCGCGTGAGGATTGCCGATCCGCCGAAGGATATAGCCGACGATCATGCCATAGTGCCGCCGGTAGAGAATGGCGAAGGCCTCCCGATCCCGCTTGGCCCGCTCGACGAGTGCCGCCTCGGCGTCGTCGATGGTCAGATGAGTCTGGGGAATGGGTATGGCCAATTGCACGGTCCGACTCCTGGCATCCTGTAAGCCGCGGGTCAAAAGAGGCATTTCCTTCCGCTGTCTCCCCTATAAAAGACGCGAGCCCCGGGGGAGGTTCCGTCGGAATCTGCGAATTCGCTCTCCAAGGCGAGAACATTGGCCCGAATCCATCGTTTCACAAGGTGACATAAGGTGACACAGCGCTCTGGGGGATTGTGCCAACGCTTGTGGCTGTCGAGTGTTGCGGTGTCGTGAGATTTGGGCGGTTTTTGGGCTTTTGGGCTTTTGGAGGGCGCGGCTCTGCCCACCCATTTCCCAGCCGCCGCGAGCCGGGATTCGTGGCGACCACGTGCCGCCGCCGGCCGTAAATATCCGCGCCGCGCCATACCAGCCCGAAGCGCAAGCGAGGATCGCAGCGCGATGGTCTTGATCCGAGCCGCGCACGCAAGTAAGCGGTGCCGCAGAGCCGATTCGCGTGCCATGTCGCAGCGCAAACATGCGCGCAAATCCTGCAAGATCGAAGGTGACAATAGGCGAAAAAAGTTGGCGCGGAAGCTTGCAAGTGTCGTGGCGGGCATGTGTTGGGGCAGTTCGGGTTTTTGGTGGTTTTTGAGTGAAAAGACCCTGACATTCAGGGTGCAGATCGGATGGGGGTTTGCTGTGGTCGTTGGCATGATGGAGGCCGCCCTCGTTGAGTAATCTTTGCTCCACGTCCGCGCCTTCGGGCCCGGCACTCGTCGCAGCCCGAAGGGCTGCGCGTTAGTAGGCAGTGGCATCGCCACTGTTCACAATCCCCCAAGATGTACCTCGACGCCGTAGGCGTCGCATTTCATTCGCACCCGCCGACGTGGTCCCTTTGTAACGCATTGCGATCTAACGAATCCGTCCCGTTAGGAGTGGAGGAGTTGGTTTCTTGCCAGGGGCAGCCGGCGACAAACTCCGCGATTCATGTTCGATCATGTAGCCAGTGCCTGTTGAATATTCTGCCCCGCCCTTCATGTGATTGGAATGATGTCTTACTGACTCACGGCGTCTGCACGGGAAAGCAGAAAGCGTGAACAGGGAGACATGATTTGAAATGCCTCGTCTCTCGCATGACAGCCCCAAAGGGGCGCTGGAATGTAGCCACGGGTGGAGCGACGCGGCGCGAGCCGCCGAGCGCAACTCGTGGATAACATCGCGCAGCGCGCCCCGCCCCGGCCAGGGGCGGAGGACTTCTTCGACCGTGCACAACGCATCAATCAATCACAAACAAACCGCTCGTCGAACTCGACACCATGCGCCTTCAGCAGTCGCAGTAACTCCGTTCGAAAATCTTCACGTCGATGATGCTCGGCCTGATTCGCGATGTACCTCTTGACCGCATGTTCCTGCGACTTGCTGACCGAGAAGGCCGAATATCCCTCCTGCCAGGCGAACATGGCGAGTTCTGAATACGTCTCGTGGACCCATTTCGAAGAACGGGCTTTCACAACTCGCATCAGATTTGAAATC